>Ga0208694_1000586_pt1 | contig 53094 bp, 59 predicted proteins | sample AD_UKC078_MetaG_FD_184442 | JGI IMG/M metagenome (GOLD analysis project Ga0208694, IMG submission 184442) | Active sludge microbial communities of municipal wastewater-treating anaerobic digesters from USA - AD_UKC078_MetaG (SPAdes) (version 2) | ecosystem: Engineered > Bioreactor > Anaerobic >...
AGCTTGTCGAAATATAAACTCAGCCGACGTATCACAGTCACTGAACCTGTCGAAGAGTGGTCTTTAAGCGGAGTATTTAGGCTCTGCTCGATTAGCGAGTAAAACTATTTGTTACATGTTTTTCAAACCCTTCATTTACAATAATATACAAATAATTTTAAATTTTTGTCATGTACTTAGGCGAATGATATAAAAAGTTTAAAATAAACTTTTTAAATTTGTAGGCGGTGTCTCATAAGTACCCAACTGCCGCGTTACTTCGATATGGTTGCTGAGCTTGTCGAAGCGCGGGCTCAGCGCCTTGCATTTGAACACTTCTGAGACACCGCCTCTACTTTTAACTTTATAAACTTTTAACTCAATAAACTTATGAAATCAATTTTATTTCTCATTGTTTTTGCAGTATCTTTTACTGCTTATTCCCAGAATACAATTTCAATTGAAGGCGAAGTTTCTGGAACACTTAACGCCGATACTATACAAGTAATTGGCAATGTTACTGTCCCCTCTGCTGGTGAGTTAATTATTTCTGCTGGCTCACTGGTAAAGTTCATGGGATACTACTCTATTAATGTAATAGGAGGTTTTAAAGCTATTGGAACACCAAGCGATACGATTGTTTTTACTGCAAATGATACTATTGGCTTTTATGACACCTTACAACCACACGGAGGATGGAACGGAATTACCTTCAATAGACCTATAATTAGCCCCGACTCTGTTATAATCGACTTCTGTAAATTTGAGTTTTCAAAAGCCGACTCATCATTAATCGGAGGAGGAGCTCTTTTTTTTAATGGAGAAAAGAGAGTAAGAATAAGCAACTCGCTTTTCCGTGAAAACTTGTCTGCACGTCAAGGAGGAGCTATTTACTTTAACTTATCTAAAGCCGAAATATTTAATTGCACTTTTACAAATAATACAAGTGGCACATTTGAAACTTGGGGTCATGGCGGCGCTGTTTATGGAATGAATACAGAGCTATCTCTTTTTGGGTGCAAGTTTATGAAAAACAGATCGTCAACACTTGGCGGTGCAGTCGCAGTTGACTCAATAGCGCCTATAATCGTAAATAATATTTATAAAGAAAATTATGCTGTAATTGGAGGAGCAGTTGCTGTTTTAAGATCATATGAAGGGGGAAAAATTGTAGGTTCGCTTTTTGACAGTAATACATGCTTGCATTTCGGAGGCAGTATCGCAATTATTGGATCGCATATAAATGTTGCAAACAACACTATTGTTAATGGATATTCAATGTATGCAGGAGGGATTTATATATATATGGCGAGTTTTCCTACAATTGCCAACTGTATTTCATGGGGCAACAGAACTATTGTAGGATATAGTAATGAGGTTTACGTTTTTGATTCTGAGTCTCGACCAAAATTTATGAATTGTGTTTTTGAGTTTGGAGCAGGAGATTTCGTGGGAGCAGGATACGATGGACCTTACGTTGATTGTATTGAACTTGATCCTAAATTTGTTGGAACTGGAGAACACCCGTATATGCTTTCAAGAAATTCGCCTTGCATAAATGCAGGTGTACCCAACAGTGATTTTCTCGAATTACCTGAGTACGATTTAGCTGGTAATCCGCGTATTCAGCACGGAATTGTTGACATTGGTGCATACGAGTCAGAATATAGCGTAGGTATTTGGTCAAACAGCAGCGATTTAAAAGAATTGCAGTTAACATACAATCATTACACTTCTGAATTAACGCTCTTTTTACCTTCTAACATAGGTAATACAACATTTGAAATTATCGACTTGAAAGGAAATGTAATAGAGACCAAACAGTTATCTGAATATACCCATGATAGCAAGTTGCAAATAAAGCTAAGTAACAGACTTGAGCCAGGTATATATATTGGTCATATTAAAGGGGATAGATATAATAGTTCTGTGAAATTCTTTGTGAAGTACTGATAAAAGCAATGCGCAATGAGCAATGAGCAATGCTTGCACTCGGTCGCTGAGCTTGTACTTCGATAAACTCAGCGACCATGTTACGGTGACTGAGCTTGTCGAAGCCACCTCAAAGAGCTTTCATCTGTCACTTCGATAAACTCAGCAACCATCGAAGCCACCTCAAAGGGATCACGGAGGTCACTTCGACAGGCTCAGTGACCGTTCGTTTCAGCTCCCTTGGTTTTAACGAGTTTTGCAACATTCAGCGAAGGAGATTCTATAAAGGGTAGTTTTGTTAATTGTTCCCATTTTTTATCAACTTTGGAAATTGTCTCCTTGTCCATGGTAACAACGTTGGGCCAACGTCTGTTGTGTCTCTTTTTTCTTCCATCAATGATTATAGAAAAATTAGAATTTTCGGCTCTAATCTCGATATCACGTTGTGGGTCGATATTATTTAATAAATACCAAATTTTCAGACCATTAGATAAGCTTTCAAGTTCAGGTTCAAGAACTACTACTATTTGAGATTTGTTTCCAGACGTTTCTTTATCCAATTGGCTACGGTCTATATTTTTCTCACTATCAATATAATGGAATAATAATTCAACTCGTGCATCATTCCTATCTTGAATAGAGTCCTCTTTTGTTAAATCTATGCATACTTTCCCTCCAAAACCCATAACATTGGTGGAGTGGTCGAGTATATCAATAGGTCCTTGCGAAAAGAGTATTTGCGAAGGGCTATGCAAATTTTTAAGTATCGTTTCCGTAACTTCCGAATAGTTGCAAATATCAACGTTATCGTCAAAAACCAATAAGGTTTTATTAAACATCATTTGACCTGCTCCCCAAAGCGTTTGCGCTACTTTAAACGCTTGTCCTTGGTACTCTTTTTTTATTGACACAAGCGCTAAATTGTGAGCAACACCCCAAATAGGCATATGTAAATCAACAACTTCCGGAGCTAACGCAAATTTTATCATCGGCGTAAATATCTTTTCGGTTGCTTTGGCTATATATGCATCTTCCATTGGCGGAACTCCAACTACCGTAGCAGGATAAACAGCATCTTTACGATGAGTAATAGCTGTTATATGCATTTTAGGATATAGGTCGGTTAATGAATAAAATCCAGTATGGTCGCCGAAAGGTCCCTCTACAACTAAATCTTCGGAAGGATCAACATAACCCTCAATTACAAAATCAACATCTTCGGGAACCCAAATATCGTTGGTAATGCATTTTACCATTTTTACAGGTTTGTTCCGTAAAAATCCTGCTAATAAATATTCATTAATGTTTTCGGGCATTGGCGCAGTAGCTACAAAAGTATAAACTGGGTCGCCGCCTAACGTGACCGAAACAGGCATTTTTAATCCCAACTTTTTATACTCGCTATAATGCTTAGCCCCAGTTTTATGTTTATGCCAGTGCATTCCAACTGTCGTGTTATCAAAAACTTGCATACGATACATACCAATATTTAGTGCACCGCTGTCGGGGCTAACTGTATGAACACAGGGCAATGTAATAAAGCGTCCGCCGTCAAAGGGCCAGCATTTAAGTATTGGAAGCAATTGAATATCAACTGTTTCGAACACCTTTTCCTGACATTTGCCTTTTCTGGTCGTTTTGCGTGGAATCCATTTTCTAATTTTTGCTATATCGAAAAGCATTCCTAATTTTTGCCTAACATTTTCTGGTTTATTGGTATAGAGTGATATTATTTCTGAAACTTTATCCTTTAGGCTATCTAATGAATTGGCTTGTAGGGCTTTTGCCATCCTTTCGTCAGAACCAAAAGCATTTATTAGGAGTGGAAAATTTGTTCCTGTGTTTTTAAATAACACAGCTTTATTATGGTTATTCGATTTACTCAGACGATCGACTATTTCAGTTATTTCCAAGTTATAATCAACTGGTTCGTCAATTATAATTATATCATCAGACTTAATAAGTTCTTCTATAAATTTATTTAGTGAATAAATTGACATAAACATGCTTATAAAAAAAGAGGCTGTCTCAAAAGTCTGATTTTACAAAAAAGTGGTAAGGTGTCTCAGAAGTGTCCAAATGCAAGGCACTGAGATTGAGGGCGAAGGAGCGTACATGAAGTACGTGACTGAGCCCGAATATCGAAGTAACGCAGCAGTTGGGCACTTATGAGACACCGCCTTATTATTTTGCTATCTACAATACTTAAACTGCTTTCCAATAAATCTGGCTGATGTGCCAAGTGACTCTTCAATTCTTAACAATTGATTGTATTTTGCAACCCTGTCAGCACGAGAAGCCGAGCCTGTTTTAATTAATCCTGTATTTAAAGCTACAGCAAGATCAGCGATAAATGTATCTTCTGTTTCCCCACTTCTGTGACTGATAATACTTGTAAAACTATTTAGCTTTGCCATACTAACAGCATCAATGGTTTCGGTTAAGGTGCCTATTTGATTTACTTTCACTAAAATACTGTTAGCAGATTTATCTATTATTCCTCGTTTTAGTCTTTTAACATTAGTTACAAAGAGATCATCTCCAACAATTTGAACTTTGTTCCCAAGCTCTTTGGTAAGTAGAGCCCAGCCCTCCCAATCCTCTTCGTCTAAACCGTCTTCTATTGATATTATCGGATATTTGGCAACAAGATTTTTCCAATAATCAATCATTTCTAATGTTGAATACTCTTTATTTTCTGATTCAAGAACGTATCTCTTTTTATTCTTATCGTAAAATTCTGTTGCTGCTGCATCCAAAGCTAAGAAAACATCGTCTCCTGGTCTATATCCAGCTTTTTCTATGGCTTTTAATATAACTTCTATTGCCCCCTCGTTCGAGTTCAAGCTAGGAGCAAATCCTCCCTCATCGCCAACGTTAGTTGAATGATTTAGTTCTGTAAGAACTTTTTTAAGAGTGTGAAATATTTCAACACCTATACGTAGCGCTTCAGAGAAAGAAGACGCACCAACTGGCATTATCATAAATTCCTGAATATCAATTTTATTGTCGGCGTGGATGCCCCCGTTTATGATATTCATCATAGGAATTGGTAATGTGTTTGCGCCAACTCCGCCGATATATCTGTATAGTTCTTCTCCACTAGTTATTGAGGCGGCTTTTGCAACTGCTAACGAAACTCCAAGAATTGCATTTGCCCCCAAACGGTCTTTATTATCAGTTCCGTCTAATTCTATCATCATGGCGTCAATAATATTTTGATCAAAAATATATTGACCTTTAAGGTGCTCATTGATAACGGTGTTTACGTTGTTAACGGCTTTAAGAACGCCTTTCCCTCCAAAGCGGGCTTTATCCCCATCTCGCATTTCGTGCGCCTCAAAAGCGCCTGTTGAGGCTCCACTTGGCACAGCAGCGCGTCCTACAACGCCATGCTGGGTAATAACTTCTACTTCGACTGTTGGATTACCTCTTGAATCCAATATTTGTCGTGCATAAATGTGTGATATTATACTCATAGTATTCGATTTTGATCTTTAATAGTACAGTAAAAAGGGACAAAGTTACACTTCATCCCTATTGTTTTGAAGATATTTTTTTGAATATCTATTTTAATAAAATTATTCTGCAACTTCAGTAGTTTCAACACTGTCGTTACTTTCTTTAGTTTCAACACTGTCATTACTTTCTTTAGCCTCTTGTTTTGCTTCAACCGTTTCGGTTTTTTTAGCTCCACGGCTACGACGTGTTGATCTTCTCTTAGTTGCAGTTTCTTTCACTACATCGTGATCAAAGAAATCAACCAATTCGATAATTGCCATTTCGGCATTATCTCCTTGTCGGTTGCCTTTTCTAAGGATACGCGTATATCCTCCTGGTCGGCTTCCTACTTTGGTTGCAACTTCTCTGAAAAGCATAGTTACGCTCTCTTTATTTTGCAGGTAACTAAAAACGATGCGGCGAGAATGTGTTGAGTCAACTTTTGATTTTGTAATCAAAGGCTCAACGTATGAACGCAAAGCTTTAGCTTTTGCTACCGTGGTCTCAATTCTCTTGTGCATAATAAGCGATGATGCCATATTAGCAAGCATTGCTTTACGGTGCGAACTTGTACGTCCTAAATGATTAAATCCTTTATTGTGTCTCATTGGTATTATTCCTTGTCAAGTTTATACTTACTTATATCCATGCCGAAAGATAATTTAAGTGATGATAAAAACTCTTCCAGCTCGGCAAGTGATTTCTTACCAAAATTACGGAATTTCAGTAAGTCGTTTTTGTTATAAGTTACTAAATCTCCTAAAGTATCGACGTCGGCTGCTTTAAGACAGTTAAGCGCTCGAACTGACAGATCTAAATCTGAAAGACGCGTTTTTAATAACTGTCTCATATGTAAAACCTCCTCGTCGAATTCTACTCCATAGCTTTCTTCGGTCTCTATTGCTATTTTTTCGTCAGAAAACAGAGCAAAATGATAAATAAGTATTTTTGCTGCCTCTTTAAGTGCGTCTTTCGGATGTATTGTACCATCTGTCGTTATTTCGAGAGTAAGTTTTTCATAGTCTGTTTTTTGCTCAACTCTAAAGTCATCTTTCCGATATTCAACGTTGACAATAGGAGTGTAAACGGAGTCAACAGCAATAACGCCAACCTCACCTGTTTGAACAATGTTCTCTTCAGCAGCAACGTATCCGCGTCCTTTATTGATTGTGATGACCATTTGCAACTTAACATTTTTTGTCATGTTGCATATAACAAAATCTTTGTTAAGCACCTGAAAATTAGACAAGTATTTATTAAGATCGCCGGCTAAAAATTTTTCTTTTCCAAGAATTGTAACATTAATTGTCTCCTCGTCAAAGTCTGGAACAACCTGTTTTAATCTAATTTTTTTTAAATTAAGAATAATATGCGTTACATCTTCAATAACACCGGGAATGCTTGTAAACTCGTGGTCAACACCCTCAATTTTAACGCTGGTTATGGCAAAACCTTCTAACGATGAGAGTAAAATCCGACGGAGCGCATTACCTATTGTTAAAGCATATCCGGGTTCCAACGGACGGAATTCAAATTTGCCGACATAATCATCGGACTCAATCATGATAACCTTGTCAGGTTTTTGAAAAGCTAGAATCGCCATATACCTATTTTTTTACTTAGAATACAATTCAACTATTAGTTGCTCTTTAATATTTTCTGGGATGTCTTCTTTTTGAGGAACGCTTAGATATTTTCCTGTCAATGTTGAACTATCCCACTCTATCCATGAGTATTTACTTACTTTGTTTCTTTCTGTACTTTCAGTAATTACTTCTAACGATTTTGAACGTTCTCTAACTCCAACTATATCGCCTGGTTGCACGCCGTATGAGGGTATATTTACGACATCTCCATTAACAGTAATATGTTTGTGACCAACTAACTGTCTGGCTGCTGCTCTGGTTGGAGCAATACCCATTCTATATACTACATTGTCTAACCTGGCTTCAAGCATTTGAAGTAGAATTACACCTGTAACACCTTGTTTACTTCGGGCTTTCTTGTAATAGTTCAAAAACTGTTTTTCAAGAATACCGTATATATACTTTGCTTTCTGTTTTTCATTGAGCTGGAGACCATATTCCGATTGTTTTCTTCGTCTTCTGTTGGCTCCGTGTTGTCCTGGTGGATAGTTTTTGCGTTCGTAATATTTGTCTGCGCCGTAGATTGGTTCTCCGAAACGGCGAGCAATTTTTGTCTTGGGTCCAATGTATCTTGCCATCTTTTCTTTCTTTTTACGGTTAATTAAACTCTTCTACGTTTTGGAGGTCTGCATCCATTGTGCGGTAGCGGTGTAACGTCAACAATCTCGGTAACTTCAATTCCTTTATTATGAAGTGTTCTGATTGCAGACTCTCGCCCGGCGCCAGGACCTTTAACAAAAACCTTCACTCTACGTAAACCGGCATCATAGGCAATGCTAGCACACTCTTCTGTAGCAACTTGTGCTGCATAGGGTGTGTTCTTTTTTGACCCTTTAAATCCCATTTTACCAGCCGATGCCCATGATATAACGTCTCCATTCATGTTCGTAAGTGTAACAATGATATTATTGAACGAAGAGTGAATGTGCGCTTGTCCAACAGGCTCGACCTTAACCACTCTTTTTCGAGTGCCTCTTGACTTTTGTGCCATATTTTACAAATCTCTAATTATTTAGTCGCTTTCTTCTTGTTTGCCACGGTTTTACGTCTTCCTTTACGTGTACGGGCATTGTTTTGGGTGTTTTGTCCACGAACGGGTAACCCAATACGATGACGAATTCCTCGGTAGCAACCGATATCCATCAATCTTTTGATGTTCATCTGTACTTCAGAGCGCAATTCGCCCTCAAGTTTGTATTGTTCACCTAATATGCGGCGTAATGCTGCTATTTGATCGTCGTTCCAGTCTTTAACTTTGATATCACGGTCAATTCCCGCTTCTGCCAAAATTTTATTTGCGCTGCTACGTCCTATGCCGTAAATAGCAGTTAAACCTACTTCGCCACGCTTATTCTTAGGTAAATCAACGCCTACTAATCGTGCCATATATTATCTTTTACTTTGTTAAAAGGTTTGCAAAGTTAATAAAATTATCCTTGTCTCTGTTTAAACTTAGGATTTTTTTTGTTGATTACGTAAATGCGTCCTTTGCGCCTGATTAATTTATCATCCGCTGAACGTTTCTTAACTGATGCTCTTACCTTCATTGTGTTTAATTTTTATATCTGAAAACAATTCTTCCTTTAGTTAAATCATAGGGTGACATTTCTACTTTAACTTTATCACCCGGCAAAATCCTAATGTAATGCATACGCATCTTTCCGCTGATATGTGCGGTTATAACATGACCGTTTTCTAATTCTACGCGAAACATAGCATTAGATAACGCTTCTGTTATTGTTCCGTCCTGCTCAATACTTGCTTGTTTTGCCATATCATCATTTCGTTTACGCCGACCTACGTCCTTTAATTCTACCTGTTTTCATTATTCCGTCATAGTGGCGCATCATTAAATGACTATCAATTTGCTGCAATGTATCAAGACAAACTCCCACCAAAATAAGTAGAGAGGTGCCTCCATAAAATTGAGCAAATGCACTACTAACTCCGGCCGAAGCTGCAAAAGCAGGTAAAATAGCTATTAAGGCTAAAAACAGTGAGCCGGGTAGAGTAATCCTCGACATAATAGTGTCTATGAACTCTGCTGTTTTTTTACCAGGTTTAACACCGGGAATAAAACCTCCGTTACGCTTCATATCTTCAGCCATCTGCGTAGGATTAATGGTAATTGCAGTGTAAAAATAGGTAAACCCTACTATTAACAGAGCAAATACGACATTATATGCTACACTCGTATAGTCAGTGAATGCGGCTGCAAAACCAGTTGCAGCTTCCGAGCTTGAGAATCCTAATATCATAACCGGTATAAACATCAATGCTTGTGCAAAAATAATAGGCATAACTCCCGATGCATTAATTTTTAACGGTATATATTGACGGACTCCACCATATTGCTTATTTCCCACAATACGTTTTGCATACGTTACAGGTACTTTTCTTGTGCCCTGTACTAACAATATTGCCAATATAATGACTGCTGCAAGCATTATCATCTCGACCAAAAAAATTACTAAACCGCCACCTTGTTCCTCAAGTCTTGAAATAAATTCAGCAGTGAAGGCAAATGGCAAACGAGCAACTATCCCTACCATGATTATTAGGGATATTCCGTTTCCAATTCCTCTGTCGGTAATTTTCTCTCCAACCCACATAACAAACATTGTACCGGCCGTCAATATCACAACACTCGTAACTTTAAATAGTGGACCGCTAATAACAAAAGCGTCAGCGGGTAGTGTTGCACTTAAATTTGCCAGATATGCGGGCGATTGAAGAATAAGAATCGCTACGGTTAAATATCTCGTAATTTGATTCATTTTTCTTCTTCCGCTTTCTCCCTCACGTTGTAACCTTTGGAAATAAGGAATGGCTATACCCAAAAGCTGTATGACGATTGAAGCCGAGATGTAAGGCATAATTCCTAATGCCATAACCGAGGCATTTGAGAATGCGCCGCCAGAAAACATGTCCAACAGACCTAACACTCCGCCTGCTGTTTGCTCTGACAAAGCTTGGAGTTTGGTTGGATCGATACCTGGAAGCACAACATGCGCACCAAGACGATAAACCAACAATAGACCTAATGTTGTCAATATTCGTTTTCGGAGATCTTCGATCTTCCAAATATTCTTTAAGGTTTCTATTAGCCGTTTCATTGATTAAAGTTTTATAACGTTTCCGGATTGTGCTTCTATAGCTGCCTGTGCAGATTTTGAAAAAGCGTGCGCTTTTACTTCTAATTTTGAACTGATTGTACCGTTTCCTAAAATTTTAACCAAATCGCTTTTAGAAACTAAACCATTTTCTACCAATGTATCCACATCAATAGTCGTAGTATTGAGTTTATCAGCTAATGATTGAATAACATCAAGATTAATAGCCTTATACTCTTTACGGTTTGGGTTTGTGAAACCAAATTTTGGAAGACGTCTTTGCAAAGGCATCTGACCTCCCTCAAAACCTACTTTTTTGGCATATCCTGATCTTGACTTAGCTCCTTTTAAACCACGGGTTGACTGACCTCCGTGTCCAGAGCCTTCACCACGTCCAACACGTTTACTTTTACGTACTGAACCTTTGGCGGGGGTTAAACTGCTTAAATCCATAAGGCTTATTTTTTTATTTCAGTAACTTTTACCAAATGTTTTACTTTATTTACCATGCCAATTATTTCCGGAACATTTTCATGTTCAACGGTTTGGCGAATCTTACGCAAACCTAGTGCTTCTAGTGTTTGTTTTTGTCTCTGGGTGCTGCCTATACTGCTGCGAACCTGTGTAATCTGTATTTTAGCCATAACTTCAATTCTCTTTATCCGTTAAAAACTTTTTCTAGATCTATTCCACGTTCAGTTGCAACTGCGTAAGCATCACGAAGTTGTGTTAAAGCCACCATTGTTGCTTTTACAACATTATGAGGGTTACTTGAACCTTGTGATTTTGCAAGTACATCTTGTATTCCAACACTTTCAAGAACAGCGCGCATAGAGCCACCTGCTTTCACTCCCGAACCAGGAGAAGCTGGTCTAACTAATACTCTTGCTCCACCGTACTTTCCTGTTGTTTCATGGGGTATTGTGTTGTGAATAATAGGTACTTTTATCAAATTTTTCTTTGCTTCTTCTACTGCTTTTGAAATAGCAGACGTAACCTCTCCGGCTTTTCCTAATCCGTATCCAACTATTCCGTTTTCGTTTCCAACAACAACTATTGCCGAGAAACTGAACGTTCTACCACCTTTTGTAACCTTAGTAACTCTGTTTATAGCTACCAATCGATCTTTAAGTTCGAGGTCACTGGTTTTTATTTTTCTAATTCCTGACATAACTGATTAAAATTTAAGACCTCCTTCGCGTGCTCCTTCAGCTAAAGATTTTACTCTTCCGTGATAAAGGAATCCGCCACGATCAAAGGTTACATTTGTTATTCCTTTCTCTAATGCTCGTTGGGCTATAAGTTTTCCAACAAGATTTGCAGACTCAGTTTTCGTGATATTTTTCTTCTCTGCAATCTCTTTGCATAAAGATGAAGCAGAAACTATAGTATTGCCATTAATATCGTCAATAAGTTGAACTGATATATTTGCATTACTTCTATAAACGTTCATTCTGGGGCGTGTTTCAGTCCCTGATACTCGTTTGCGGATACGATATTTAATTCGTTGTCTGCGCTCTTTTTTATTAAGTGACATAGTTTTCTTTCCTCCTATTAAGAACTTTTGACTGCTGACTTACCAGCTTTACGACGAACTATTTCGTTTTCGTATCTAATACCTTTTCCTTTGTAAGGCTCAGGTTTTCTCAACGATCTGATTTTTGCAGCCACATGACCAATAAGTTGTTTGTCGATACTCGACAACGTAATCTTAGGATTTGATCTTCTGTCGGACTTAGCTTCTACAGAAATTTCCTTCGGAAGTTCTATATAAATACTGTGTGAATAACCTAAGTTAAGTTCCAGTATTTGTCCGTTAGCTTCTGCGCGAAAACCAACGCCAACAAGCTCAAGCGTAATACTATAACCCTCTGAAACTCCAACCACCATGTTTTTGACGAGAGATCTTGTCAACCCGTGCAATTCTCTATGTTGTTTGTTGTCAGTCGGGCGAGTTACAACGACAGCGCTGTTTTCAACTTTTATTCCAATATCTGGATTAAATGATTGTTGAAGCTGTCCTTTCGGCCCCTTTACTGTCACTTTGTTCGATTTATCGACATTTACAGTAACTCCGGCCGGAATATTTATCGGTAATTTACCTATCCGTGACATTTTAATCTGTTTTAATATACATAACAAATAACTTCTCCGCCAACGTTTTGCCGACGGGCTTCTTTATCTGTAATCACTCCGTGTGAGGTTGACATTATAGCTATGCCAAGTCCGTTAAGGACTCGTGGAATATCGTCCACGTTGACATACTTACGTAAACCTGGTCTGCTAACACGTTGAATACTTTTAATAACTGGTTGTTTTGTGGAAGGGTTATATTTCAAAGCTATTTTAATTGTTCGATGAGTTGCATCAGGCTCTTCGAACTTATAATTTAAAATATAGCCTTGTTCGTAAAGTATCTTTGTGATAGCTTTTCTCATATTTGAAGACGGTACTTCGAGCACTTTATGTTTTGCCATTGAAGCATTTCGTATTCTTGTTAAAAAATCGCCAATTACATCCATTGTCTGTTGTTAATTAAGGTTTACCAACTTGCTTTTTTTACTCCGGGTATTAATCCCTGATTTGCCATCTCGCGGAAGCATATACGGCTAATACCAAATTGTCGCATATACCCTTTTGCTCTACCTGTTAATTGACAACTGTTGTGAAGTCTCACAGGGGAAGCATTTTTAGGTAGTTTTTGCAATCCCACATAATCTCCTGCTGCTTTCAGTTCAGCACGTTTTTTTGCATATTTCTCGACAAGTTTAGCGCGTTTTCTTTCGCGTGCTTTCATTGATTCTTTTGCCATAGCTTAATTCTTTTTTTCATTTTTAAATGGAATACCAAAAGCTTTAAGTAATGCATAAGCTTCTTCATCGGTTTTCGCTGAGGTGACAAATGTTATATCCATACCCATAATATGGTTTATTTTATCGATGTCAATTTCCGGAAATATAATTTGCTCTGTAACACCCATGGTGTAATTTCCGCGTCCATCTAATTTGCCTCCCACTCCTTGAAAATCGCGGATTCGTGGCAAAGCTACGCAAATTAATCTTTCTAAAAACTCGTACATTTGTTGACGACGCAATGTTACCTTCACTCCTATCGGCATTTTTTTACGTAGTTTGAAGTTTGAAATGTCTTTACGCGATAGTGTCGAAACAGCTTTCTGTCCGGCAATAGCGGTCATTTCATTAATTGCAGTGTCAATTAACTTACGGTCTGCTGTTGCTTTACCAACTCCTTGATTGAGTACAATCTTCTTCAAACGAGGCACTTGCATAACCGAGGTGTATTTAAACTCAGATTTCAATGCAGGGATTATCTCCTCGTCATATTTTACTTTTAAATTCGGGACGTAAGCCATTGTTAAATCTCCTCTCCAGATTTTTTCAAAAATCTAACTAATTTTCCTTTATCATTCTTGCGACGACCTACCCTTGAGGGTTTGCCAGTTTTGGGGTCTTCAGGAAGAAGGTTAGAAATATGAATAGAACCCTCTTTTTTGATTATCCCACCATTTGGATACTGGGCATTGGGTTTCGTGTGTTTTGAAATCATGTTAACTCCTTCAACGATTGCTCGCTCGTTTTTAACATCTATTTCAAGAACTTTACCTTTTTGTCCTTTTGAATTTCCTGAGAGTACAACAACTATGTCGCCCTTCTTGATATGTAATTTTTTTCGCATTTCTTAAATGTTTTGCGGTTACAATACTTCAGGTGCCAAAGATACTATTTTCATGTATCCATCACGTAATTCTCTGGCAACTGGTCCAAAAATACGGGTTCCTCTGATTTCACCCGCAGGGTTCAACAATACACATGCATTGTCATCAAAGCGAATGTAAGAGCCGTCATTGCGTCTAACCTCTTTGCGTGTTCTAACGACAACCGCTCTGGTTACTGAACCTTTTTTTACTTCGCCCAATGGCACTACACTTTTAACGGCTACTACAATGATATCACCGATACTTGCGTATTTTTTCTTTGAGCCACCTGGTACATTTATACAAAGTACCTCTTTTGCTCCACTGTTATCAGCAACAGCAAGTCTTGTTTCTTTCTGTATCATGATTACTTCGCTCTTTCAATTATTTCTACTAATCTCCAATTTTTGGTCTTGCTCAAAGGGCGTGTCTCCATGATTCTAACGGTGTCGCCAATATTGCATTCGTTCTTTTCGTCATGAGCTTTAAGTTTTGTTGTAGCCTTAACAAATTTTTCGTAAATAGGATACTTTACTTTTCTTTCTACAGCCACAACAATAGACTTATCCATTTTATTGCTGACCACTACACCGACTCTTTCCTTGCGGAGGTTTCTTTTGTTTTCCATCACACACAAAATTAATTTGTTGTTTTAGTTAATTCTCGTTGTTTTAACTCGGTTATCAATCGTGCTATATCCTTTTTTAATAAGTTTATTTGCAAAGGATTATCTAACGGTGATACTGCATGATTGATTTTCAATTGAGTTAATGTGCTTTTGAGATCTACAATGCGTTCTCTCAAATCTTTATCGGTTAATTCTCTTACCTCTGACATCTTCATAATCTATGTCCTCCATTAATTTTCGTGATAATCTGAACGAACGATAAAGCGAGTTTTAACCGGTAATTTTTGTGCGGCTAAACGCAAAGCTTCTTTAGCTACATCCAAAGGTACACCTTCTGCTTCAATAATAATGCGTCCGGGTGTAACTGGAGCGACAAATCCTTCTGGAGCGCCTTTCCCTTTACCCATACGAACCTCAGCTGGCTTTTTAGTAATGGGTTTGTCTGGGAAGATTCTTATCCAGATTTGTCCTTGACGTTGCATATAACGAGTAACAGCAACCCTTGCTGCTTCTATTTGGCGTCCATCAATCCATGCGTTTTCGAGTGTTTTTATTCCAAACGACCCAAAAGCAAGTTGATTTCCTCTCTGTGCGTTTCCTTTCATTCGTCCTTTCTGACTACGACGAAACTTTGTTTTCTTAGGTTGTAACATTGTTTTATCTCCCTAATTTGTAAGATTATCTTCGCTTTCTACGGAATCCTCTTGTTGGTTTTGCGCTCGTTGGACTTGATTGTCTTGCATTTGGCGACAAATCACGTTTTCCGTACACTTCACCTTTGAAAATCCATACTTTAATGCCCATTAGACCAAACTTGGTTTGTGCTTCGCCTAAGTTGTAGTCAATATCAGCACGTAGCGTGTGCAGTGGAATACGTCCTTCTTTATAAGTTTCGGAGCGTGCCATTTCTGCGCCGCCAATACGTCCAGAGAGTGTAACTTTAACGCCTTTTGCACCTACTCTCATACTTGAAGCAATAGCTGTCTTGATTGCTCTTCTGTATGATATACGTCCTTCGAGTTGACGTGCAATATTATGACTAACCAAAGTTGCATCCATTTCAGGGCGTTTAATCTCAAAGATGTTAATTTGAACATCCTTACCTGTAAGTTTTTTCAATTCCTCTTTGAGTTTATCAACTTCTTGTCCGCCCACACCAATTATTATACCTGGTCTTGCTGTGTGTATAGTAATTGTGATGAGTTTTAATGTTCTCTCGATTACGATTCTCGATACACTTGCCTTTGCAAGTCTGGTTTGCAGGTATGTGCGAATTTTCTTGTCTTCTACGAGCTTATCGGCATAGTTATTACCACCATACCAATTGGAATCCCATCCTCTGATGATTCCTAAGCGATTTCCTATAGGATTTGTTTTTTGTCCCATTGAATATTAGTTTTCTATTGTATTAAGGCTGCCCAGTACAATTGTAACATGATTTGAACGCTTGCGAATTCGATACGCACGTCCTTGCGGCGCTGGTCTCAATCTCTTAAGCATTCTGGCTGAATCGACGTATGCTTCTTTTACATACAAGCCTGCCTCTTCAATTCTTGCTCCTTGATTTTTATTTTGCCAATTAGAAATAGCCGACATAAGTAGTTTTTCAACTCTTCTAGCTGCTTCTTTTTGCGTGAATTGTAAAATATCAAGCGCTTTGTTAACTTCTTTTCCTCGAATTAAATCGACTACTAATCTCATCTTTCTTGGAGAAGTTGGGCAATCTATAAGAGATGCAAATGCTTTTTGCTTATTTGCCTCTTTTCTTTCTTGTGCTTTTAAACGTTTTCTTGCACCCATTATTCCTCAGTTTTACATGTTATTTATTTTTCTTACCAGCATGTCCTCTGAAGATACGAGTAGGCGCAAACTCTCCTAGTTTATGTCCTACCATATTTTCCGTAATGTACACAGGTATAAACTTATTCCCATTGTGAACGGCAACAGTATGACCTACAAAATCAGGAGAAATCATTGATCCTCTTGACCAGCTTTTAACAACTTGTTTTTTGTTATTAGCATTCATTTCAAGAATTCTTTTCTCGAGTTTGTAGTCTATATAAGGTCCTTTTTTTAATGAACGGCTCATAATTTCAATAGTTTATCTGTTCTATTTTTTTCTACGCTCCAAAATATAACGATTTGAAGCTTTTTTTGCATTGCGGGTTCTATATCCTTTTGCCATAAGACCTTTGCGTGATCTCGGATGTCCGCCACTGGCGCGTCCTTCTCCACCTCCCATTGGGTGGTCAACCGGGTTCATAGCTACGCCACGAACACGGGGCTTGCGTCCTAACCAACGACTACGACCTGCTTTACCTGACACCTCAAGTGCATGGTCAGGATTTGAAACAGAGCCAATAGTTGCCTTACAACTTGTAAGGACAAGTCTGGTTTCGCCCGAAGGCAATTTAATTATAGCATATTTACCGTCACGGCTTGTGAGCTGAGCGTGCGACCCTGCACTACGTGCTAAACAGGCACCTCTACCTGGGATCAACTCAATGTTATGAATAATTAATCCTAATGGAATTTCAGACAGATAAAGAGTGTTGCCGATTTCAGGGCTTACACCATATCCTGATTCGATTTTCTGTCCTACTTGCAATCCATGAGGAGCAATAATGTAACGTTTTTCTCCATCAGCGTAAACAACCAATGCAATCCTTGCCGAACGGTTTGGATCGTATTCAATTGTTTTGACAGTAGCGACCATATTTTCTTTCTCACGTTTGAAATCAATAATGCGATACTGTCTCTTGTGACCTCCACCTCTATTTCTCACTGTCATCTTACCGGTGTTGTTACGACCACCGGAACTTTTGAGGCTTTTCAACAGTGATTTCTCAGGTGTTTTTGTGGTAATGCTCTCAAAATTGCTTACCACTTTGTGTCTTTGTCCCGGTGTTACCGGTTTTAATTTTCTTACACCCATTTTGATTAAATATTACTGTAAAAATCAATTGTGTGACCCTCTTTAAGTGTAACGAATGCTTTTTTATAAGCATTTGTTTTTCCATAAATTACGCCACTTTTGGTGTTTCTTGCTCTCGTTTTACCTCTGTAAACCGAAGTGTTAATTCTTTCGATTTTTACATTGTACATCTTTTCAATTTCTCTGCGAATTTCAGGCTTTGTAGCTTTCTTATTTACAACAAAACCTACTCGATTAAATTTTTCACTAATCTCAGTCATTCTTTCTGTGATAAGTGGCTTAATAATAATGCTCATTTTCTTTGGTTTTATTGTTTGTTAAACATTGATTCTACATTTTTAATACTACTTTCTGTAAAAACTAAAGTTTTTGCATTAAGTATATTGTAAGTAATCAAACCGTTGCTTGTTACTACTTTAGCTTTCTGAATGTTTCGCGCCGAACGTATGACGTTTTGATCTACATCAGGAAGCACCATTAGGGATTTCTGATTTTCGATGTTTAAGTTACTAAGAATAGCTACGTATTCTTTTGTTTTTGGAGCCTCAAGCGTAAAGTCTTCAATAACGATAACTTGTCCGTTCTTAGCTTTGTAACTTAATGAAGAGATTCTCGCCAATCGTTTTAACTTTTTGTTTAATTTAAAACGGTAACTACGGGGTCTTGGTCCGAAAATAGTTCCTCCTGATCTGAATAACGGCGATTTTGCAGAGCCTGCACGGGCTCCTCCGGTACCTTTTTGACGCTTAATCTTGCGTGTACTTCCTGCAACTTCGGCTCTTTCTTTTGTTTTGTGTGTGCCTTGTCTTTGATTAGCAAGATATTGCTTTACATCAAGATAAATCGCGTGGTCATTTGGCTCTATGCCAAAGATTTCTTCACTTAACTGAACCTTACGTCCGGTATCTTTTCCTTCGATATTATAAACACTTAGTTCCATTAGTCTTCAATAATTAAATATTGTCCTTTTGCTCCTGGTACCGAACCTTTAACTAAAAGTAGATTGCTTTCTGGGATAACTTTAACAACTCGAAGGTCGATCATTTTGACTCGTTTGCCTCCAGTTTGCCCAGCCATTCGCTTCCCTTTAAAAACGCGTGAGGGAGTGGATGCAGCGCCGATTGAACCGGGCGCTCTTAGGCGGTCGTGCTGACCGTGTGTTGATTCGCCAACACCGCCATATCCGTGACGTTTCATTACGCCTTGGAATCCTTTCCCTTTCGATATTCCCGCCACATCAACCCAATAGCTGTTTGTGAAAATATCGACTGTCAATACATCACCGGGTTTAAGCTCTTGCTCAAAATCCTGAAATTCAGCTAATTTGTGATAAGGATTTACTCCGGCTTTCTTAAAATGTCCAAGCATTGGTTTTGTAACATTCTTTTCAGATGTTTCGATAAAACCAAGCTGATATGCGCTATAACCATCTTTTTCGATGGTCTTAACTTGTGTAACAACACAAGGGCCCGCTTCGATGACAGTGCATGGGATATTTTTCCCCTCGGCACTGAACACCGATGTCATTCCAATTTTTCTTCCAATTAGTCCTGCCATTTTTTATCAGACTTTAATTTCAACTTCTACACCACTTGGCAACTCAAGTTTCATAAGCGCATCGATAGTTTTAGCTGTTGAGCTATAAATATCTAATAGGCGTTTGTGTGAATTTAACTCAAATTGCTCACGTGATTTTTTATTAACAAATGTTGATCGCAAAACTGTGAAAATTCTTTTGTGAGTAGGAAGTGGAATTGGACCACTAACAACTGCACCTGTAGCTTTCACTGTTTTAACAATCTTTTCTGCTGACTTATCGACCAAATTATGGTCATAAGATTTCAGTTTAATACGAATTTTTTGACTCATAATAGTTTGTTATAACAAATCTGTTCTTCCTTTAACTTTCTCTAATACATTCAAAGCAATGTTTTTTGGCACTATATCGTAATGAGAAAACTCCATTGCGTGCGAGGCGCGTCCTGATGAGAGTGTTCTTAATACTGTTACATAACCAAAGTTTTCGGCTAACGGCACTAATGCTTTAATAACCTTGTCGCCATGTTTATCGTCCATACCACTAATGGTTCCTCTACGTTTATTGATGTCGCCGATAATATCGCCCATATACTCTTCAGGCGTTGTAACTTCTACCGACATTATTGGCTCTAACAATAGCGGAGAGGCTTTACGTGTTGCTTCTCTAAATGCAAATTTTGCACAAAGCTCGAATGATAGTTGATCTGAATCAACAGGGTGATATGAACCATCTATTAATGTAACTTTCATGCTGTCGAGAGAATATCCTGCAAGAGGTCCGTTTTGCATGGCTTCTTTAAATCCCTTTTCGACTGAGGGAATATATTCACGCGGAATATTTCCGCCTTTTACTTCATCAACAAATTGCAATCCTGTATGTCCAGGATCTGCCGGCTCGATTCTTACAATAATATCTGCAAACTTACCTCGACCTCCTGTTTGCTTTTTAAACACTTCGCGGTGCTCAACGGCTTTTGTTATAGATTCCTTATATTTAACCATTGGCACACCTTGATTACATTCTACTTTAAATTCACGCAGCAAACGATCAATAATTATTTCGAGGTGCAATTCTCCCATTCCGCTAATGACGATTTGACCTGAATCCTGATCCGTATGAACGTTAAAAGTTGGGTCTTCTTCCATTAACTTTGCAAGAGCGTTGTCCATCTTGTCAGAGTCTGCCTGTGTTTTAGGCTCGATGGCTACGTCTATAACTGGGTCTGGGAATTCCATTTTTTCTAATACTATCGGCTTGTCAGGATCGCAAAGTGTATCTCCTGTACGTATGTTTTTAAATCCAACAGCAGCACAGATATCGCCCGTACCTATTACATCCATAGGAATTTGCTTGCTGGCGTGCATTTGGAAAAGTCTTGAGATTCTCTCTTTCTTTCCAGTTCTTGTGTTAAGAACATTCATTCCTGTTTCCAAAACTCCTGAATAGACTCTTATATAACATAATCTTCCGACATAAGGGTCTGTTGCTACTTTGACTGCCAATGCGCTTAATGGCTCGTTTTCAGATGGTTTGCGTTCGATAACTTTATCAGGGTTATCTAACGTTGTACCCTGTACTGCATCAATATCAACAGGGCTTGGCAAATAGGCGCAAATTGCGTCTAAAAGGCGTTGAATTCCTTTGTTTTTAAATGCTGCTCCGCACATTACAGGTACCATTACTCGAGCAATCGTAGCTTTTCGTAATGCTGTACGCATCTCTTCTGCTGTAATCGCCTCTGGATCTTCAAGGTATCTTTCAAGTATTGTATCATCGGCTTCAGCAATTGCTTCAACCATGATTTGACGATATTCGTTTACCTGATCCATTAATTCAGCTGGAATATCTATATAGTTGTAATTTGTTACACCTGTTTCATCGTCATACCACTGTATCGCTCTCTTTTCGACTAAATCGACAACACCTCTGAATGTATCTTCAACTCCGATAGGGATTTGAATAGCTACTGCGTTGGCTTTCAATCGCTCACGCATTTGTTGTATAACGTTGAAAAAGTCTGCTCCCACGCGGTCCATTTTGTTTACAAATGCAATCCGAGGAACATTATATTTGTTTGCTTGTCGCCAAACAGTTTCTGACTGTGGCTGTACGCCTCCAACAGCGCAATAAACTGCTATGGCTCCATCTAAAACTCTGAGATATCGCTCTACTTCAACAGTAAAATCGACGTGTCCCGGAGTGTCTATTATATTTATTTTGTATTCAGTATCTTGATATTTCCAATATGTTGTTGTTGCTGCCGAGGCTATTGTGATGCCTCTCTCCTGCTCTTGCTCCATAAAATCCATGGTGGCAGCTCCATCGTGTACTTCACCCATACGATGAGTCTTACCCGTGTAGAATAGAATCCTCTCGGTAGTCGTAGTTTTACCGGCATCAATGTGCGCCATGATACCGATATTACGGGTTAAGTATAATTTAGAACTCATGGGGTTACTTTGTGTTATTGATGGGTTAAAATCTGAAATGAGAGAATGCTTTATTAGCGTCTGCCATTCTATGCGTGTCTTCTTTCTTTTTAAATGCTCCACCCTCATTATTGTATGCGGCTAAGATCTCTGCAGCAAGTTTCTCAGCCATTGAGCGACCACTACGTTTTCTGGCAAATTGTATCATATTTTTAACACTGATAGCAACTTTGCGAGATTCACGTATTTCCATTGGTATCTGGAATGTTGCTCCACCAACACGGCGGCTTTTTACCTCAACTTGTGGAGTAATGTTTTCTAAGGCTTTTTGCCAAATATCGAACGATGATAGTTCAATGTTTCCTTTTTTCTTTTCAACTATATCGAGCGCTTCGTAGAAAATAGTAAAAGCGAGATTCTTTTTACCTCTTTCCATTAAATCGTTGACAAATCTTGTAACATGTGTGCTGTTATACTTTGGATCTGGCAACAATACTCTTTTCTTAGGTGTTGATTTTCTCATTGTTCTTTGCTATTAATTATTTTTTTGTTGCTTTTGGTCTCTTTGTGCCATATCTTGAACGTCTTTGTTTACGTCCATCTACACCTGATGTGTCTAATGCTCCACGAACAATATGATAGCGTACACCCGGAAGGTCTTTAACACGACCTCCGCAAATAAGAACTATCGAGTGCTCTTGTAAGTTGTGTCCTTCGCCCGGAATGTAGGCGTTGACCTCTTTACCGTTGGTCAAACGTACTCTTGCAACTTTACGCATTGCAGAGTTTGGTTTTTTAGGCGTAGTTGTATATACACGTGTACATACCCCGCGACGTTGCGGACATGAGTCCAAAGCCGGAGCTTTACTCTTTTTCTCAATTGTCTTACGCCCTTTACGTACTAATTGTTGTATTGTTGGCATAGTCTGCTTATTATAAATATTTTCAATATATTTTTTTACAAATCGGACTGCAAAAGTAGAAACTTTTTTTCTATCTGCAAAATTTATTTGTTTTTTTTGAAAAGTAATTTCCGGTGATATTAGCAATTTGATTATCTCCCCATCCATGATCTATCTTTACTAACTTAGTGTAAAAAACAGCGGATGTCGCTCCGTCACCAGAAGTTCCCACCACCTTATTAGTTATGTAACCATCTTGAACCTCAACTATATCTGTCGGCAATTTATACCGATGTTAGAGCGAGTTACAGTATCTGAAAAGCGGTTTGATAAAAATTATTTACTCCCCCCAAAACTTTATAATCAATATAAAATGCCCTGCTCCACTCGTCAAACGCTTTAAACTCGTGGAGGGGGACATTAAATTCATCAAATAGTATTATGTCACCCGGCTTAATAAATGGAGTGATTAGAGTCAAAACATAAAGTGTTGCTGAATATATATCAGCGTCCATGTGTATTACTTTTCTTTTATCAGATTTATACTTACTTAAAAAGGGAAGCAGGGTCTGCTGAAAAAGTCCCTGAAAAAATTCATGTCTGTTATCATCAATAATTGGAGGTTTATTTTCATTTCCCATATCTCCTTTTTTGTATGGTCCCCAAACCTCTGGAAGCCCTGTAAATGTATCAAATCCATAAAATCGAGCGTCTGGGTTTTTAATCCGATTAATCCACCATTTGAAAGAAGTTCCTTTTGAAACTCCAAATTCAAGGTAATCGATATTAGTATCTAAATTACAGTCTGTTATTATTTGTTCATATAGAGACTCGCGTCTCTTGTAGTTAAATGTTCTTGTATAAAAGTCGTTTTTGCATTTTTTTCTGTTTTCAGAAATCCATTTCGACAACTTTGCTATATATGATAAAAAAGCAAAAAAATTAATAGGGACAACCCTATCTAACCTACAAACAAAAAACAAACCCTTTATTTTAGCGGGTAATCTACTCTCATTTTTTAATAAATTCATTATTCTCAATTTAATTGTAACATCGTTTTTTTAATCATGAGATCGCACAATCATGTGATCTACGATACAAATCTACAATATTCCTGTGTAATTTAAGTAATAACTCTAAAAAACTCTTCGCATATATCTGTAAATCAATTAAATACGAAACCCAAATTTTTAGGTAATAGATTTTATACCGATTGAACAGCTACTATAGTCCAAACTTCACTATCGTTCGTTTGAACTATGTATCTGAAACATCGGCATTTACAATTGTAAAATTTTAGAAAGATTGGACTATTTTAAAATTACCATTGGTATTAAAAGGCGGTACACTCGGTCGCCAAATGTAGTATTTCGACACTTTGACTTCGCTCAGCGCATCGCTTTCGCTCAACAATCATCGAGGTTAACGTAGTCATGGTGCGGTGCTGCAAGATTAATAACAATATCCTCAACTCAACAACCAATCCAATGCCGACATCTTGACAATTCCTTCAAAATTTTGTTCTGGTAATATTTCATCTATTGTTAGTAATAACTTAGGATAATAATCTTTGATGGCTTGTAAGGGCTTGAGCTCACGGGTTAAGGTGGTTTCATTTTCTGTGTTGTGCGCTACTTGAATATACAACCTCTCTCCCTTTGAATCAATTGCCAAAAAATCAACCTCTAAGTTATCTACCATGCCTACATATACCTGATAACCACGTCGAAGCAGTTCGAGATAAACGATATTCTCCAATATATGACCAAAATCTTCTACCCTGTCACCAGCAATGAATTGACGTAATCCGTTGTCAACTGCATAATATTTAGCTGTGCCAGAAAAGACTTTTCTGCCCTTAACATTGTATCTTTCAGCCTTGTATATAAGCAGACCATCTTCAATACCTTCAACATACCGAGCTACAGTTTTATGGGTTATTTTGTTTCCAAAACTGTTCAAAGTATTGGTTATTTTATTGATATTCTGAAAGCTACCAATCTCTGCATACAGATAACGTATGATATTTTCAAGCGTACCAACATCCGTAACCGTCATACGTTGAACAATATCTTTTAAAACAACTGTGGAATAAATACCCTCCAAATAGTGTTGCTTTTTGGTTGCATCTAATGAAATGGCATAGGGGAAGCTGGTTTGCAAATACTCATTATAATATCTTTTCAAATTTAGAGTGTCTTGCTCTTTTGTTGATACAAATTCTTGAAAGGACAAAGGTAGCATTTTCAACTCCACATATCTGCCTGAAAGAAGTGTTGCCAGCTCGCCACTCATAAAGTAAGCATTGGAACCTGTTATATAAATGTCTAAGTTTTTATTGAGGTGTAAGCTGTTGACAACCCTTTCAAAGTCTTGAACATTCTGTATTTCATCTAAAAAAATGTAATATTGCTGCTCAGGCTCTATTTTTTCTTTGATGTAATTATATAATACGGTTGGTTCACATAAGTACAAATAATCAAATTCTTCAAAATTGATATTTATAATTTGTTCTGTTTGGACTCCTTCGGCGGTAAGCTGATTTCTGAACATTTCAAAAAGTGTGGATTTTCCACATCTACGTACACCGGATACTACTTTTATGACATCCTCATTTTTCCAGTTAGTAAGAAATTCTGTGTATAACGGACGTTGAATAAGTTGTCTTTTCATAGCTGAGTTATATTAATCTGTTTGATTTTTGGAATTTATTCCAAAAATAGCAAATTATTTTGACATAATTGGAATTGAGGATAATTTTTTACCTTTTCGTGGTCGCAAACTTCGGAGGAACACAGAATACACAGATTGAACGGATTTTACACAAATTTATTTGGATTTGGGATTTGGGATTTGGGATTTTGGGTTTGTCATTTGGTGTTTTTTAATTCGTTGTTGATAAATGCTTTAAATCATTGTTTTGCAATTCTTGGGTTGGCAACCCAAGAATTGATTTTTCGACATTTTCGGGGGAAAAATCTGTAGGTAGTAGATTTTTAAATTCTTGGGTTATCAACCCAAGAATTTGCGGATATGTATTGTAAAACTGTCGGCAACGTGACAGTTCCGGTGCTGTAAGTCCTTTTATGTTAATGTTTTCGGCAATATTTTCAAGTAATTTTGTTCCATACTTGGCTCTGTCGCTTCCATTTTGTTCAAATTCTACTATGTAAAAGCCTGTGAGCCAATTTCTAAGCGTAAGATGCATGTTTACAGCTTTTATTGCTCGCTGTTGTAAAACTTTATTCGCTTGTTGTATGTGGTAAACTAACTTTTCAAAATTCATATTAACTCGAATTTAGTTGCAAATATAGTAATACATTTGCTGTTGTAACGAGTGCAAATAGAAAGTTAAAAGTCTTGCACCTTGCACCTAACTTTACACTTTCTACTTTTAACTTTTAACTTTTAACTCAATTAGTTATCTATTAACATTTTGGGCGACCCTCGTGGTCGCCCAAAATTTTGAATTTATAAAATTTTAACTTGAGAAATTAATCTTGTACGCAACGGATAGAAACCCCAAATTTATTTTGAGGATTAAAGGCATATCCAATATCGCTTTGGTCGTTCCATACACCACACCAGCTTACAGAATCATGGCTTACCGTGGTAGTCCACCAAATAGCATAAAAACCTATAAGATCAAAATTTCCATTAGGTACTCGTAAGCCACCTGGCAGGGCGGTAAAGCCTGATTCATTTGTAGCACCTGAGTTGGGACTATGCCAATGTGTTGTATCTGTTTCTTTGAGTTTGCCACCTGCAATATCATTTCCGCCAAGGTAATCAATTAACTGTTGCCACTCAGCATTGCTTGGTAAATGCCAGCCTTTAGGGCATATACCTTGCACACCGCTTGGGTTGGCTTCGCTACTTGTTGCTCCGTTCATGGCTGCCGCCCAATTGTATAAAACACCGTAGGTTTTATAATTATCTGTAGCTTTAGCTTCGTTTACATCTTTGCCATCGTAGCCATATACATAGCAGTAAGGTTCTGTATCTGAACCTGTTTCTGCTCCAATCACGTTTGGTAAATATTTTAAGTTTTCAGCCATCCAAACTTGATTGCCAATAGTTACGATTTTATAAGCATTACCATCACGAGTATCGGTAAAACTGATTTCTGTTACGACTGTATCGCTATCACTGTATTTGCCAGATTTTTCTTTTTCGCAACTGCTTGCAAAAAGGATAAATGCTCCAATTATTAATGTAAAGGGAAAGAAGTTTTTTATTATTCTCATATGCTTTAAATTTAATCGTTGATTGTTTATTTGACTCGTTCTTTTATTGTCTTTGCGAATATAATAAAACCTTTTTACCAAACAAAATGCAGCAACTAAAAAGATCAGCACGAAAAGATTTTTACTTTGATGTCTCTATCTTCCCAGTTTCCCTATTCAGCTCGCTACCACGTGTTGAATGTGGAATGGAATTAATAACAAGAGTGCTTATCGTAGCCAGAACTATCAACCACTTTCTGCTTTTTTTGATATTTAGCGCAACTGCTATTGACCACAGTATGAACGCTATTAGCGTTTTGTTGTCTGTTAGGTCGTAGCCAAAGGGGAAGCCTGTCCAGTATTGTCCAAAGGCAAATTTCTGGACAATGGGTCCGAAAATCAGACCTCCTGCGGCTAAAGCAATAAGAGTAAGATTGGCTATTAGACGGTAGTTGCCTTTCTTTAATATTATCATAAACAGAGCAACTATGCTAAGTAGTGATGAACTAAACATCAATATTATATGTGGTATCAGCACCCAAGCGGGGACGTTGTCTTTAAAACGTATTATTGCGGGTTGATCCTTAGTGTCGAAAACGGTTTGGTCGTTTTTGCACAATATAATATGGTATTCTAATTTTCCGGCTGAGGGTTGCGTGGGCAAAACGGTTTCCCACAAGCTGTCTTTTAATGTAAATTGCAGTGTGTCATAATTATACGTTCCCGGGTAGTATTTCCACAACAGGTACGCATTGTCGAAGTTATTACTCTCAGAAATAACAACTTTACACTCCTTGTCTGTTGAGGAGCTTCGTGGTAGTTTTATTTTGGTCTCTTCGTATGTTACTTTCAGCGGATACGTGGGACCTGTAGTTTTTTGGTAAACTACGATAATCAGGGTGAAAATTATTGATATTATCCAAACGATTGTTAGTCTCATTTCTGTACAAATTTAAAATTTAATTAAAACTACTTTTTGTTTTTTATCTCTCTCTATGGTGATGTTCGATATTTGGTTTGGGGCTATATGTTGTAGCTTTTCCATATAGTCGTAGATGTTTTGAATTGGGGTTCCGTCTATATTTACAATTTTGTCGCCTTTTTTCAGCTCTGCTCTGTCGGCAGCTCCTCCGGCTGTAACTCCCATAATAGTAAGTCCTGTATTGTCGCCTCCAGTAACGTCTGGCATTATTCCGAGTGAGACTTTAAGTGAGTTTCTTGTAGCATGAGATAATTGCTGAGGCTCGGTTTGACGATATGTAAGGTCTGACTGAGGCATTGAAATTGCTCTTAATAGTAGTTCCGAATAATCTATGACCGACATTATTCCTTGATAGTTTATGTTCGAGGCAATATCATCCGGCGTGTGATAGTCGATGTGAACTCCTGTGCTGAAATATAGTACTGGTATTCCTTCACTGTTGAATGAAGCATGATCTGAAGGACCTGTTCCATAAGGAGATTTTCTTATTTGTAATTGTGTTTTTAGGGTATCGATAATGGTGCTGAATGCGTCTGCCGTTCCCACTCCCCCAATACTTAGGAGATTTTCTTGCATGCGACCGACCATGTCGTAGTTTAACATTGCCATTATATTGTTTTTCTCAACAGGCAGGTTTTGCACCAAGTGTTGCGAGCCTAAAAGTCCCATCTCTTCAGAGGCGAACAAGGCAAAAACGACCGATACGGGTAAAGGATTGTTGCTTAAACGTGTAGCAAGTCCTAACACGGTTGCTGTTCCAGAGGCGTTGTCGTCTGCTCCGTAATGAATTTCGTCTCTGTTGGGTTCGCGCGAGCCTGTTTCGTGTCCGCCATATCCTAAGTGGTCGAAATGTGCACCTATAATAATATACTGCTCGGGGCGTTCTGTTCCTTTTATGTAGCCTAATACGTTTTGTGTTTGACTTGTAATCGGGCTTACCTCAATTGTAGTATTAATTGATATACCGGACTTCCCTGATAATCCGCTATTTGCAACGATAGTCTCGTATGATTTTTTTGTTACTATTAATAATGGTATAGGAGTACGAAAAACTCCTTGGCAAAATGTTATTTTTGAAATGTTTCCTTTATCATTTTTAACAAATAGTTTGTTGCTTCCTTTGTATTGCGTTCTGATAAGTCTGTTATTTTGCGAACTGCAATGTATTGGATTGTTCTTTTTTTCATTGCCTAACGAATTGACTATAAACATAATCCCCTCTATATTTTCTTTTGTTGCACTAGTCGCCCATCTCATATACTCTCGAATTGTTGGATTATAGTTTCCTATTTCAACGACTATCCACCTGTGTTTGGTTTCAGGAAAGAAGGAGCCATTTTTCAAAGAATCAAACGGAATATCAATTAATTCTGAGCGATAGTCTCCTTCGGCTGTGACGTTTACAGGCTCAAAGTCATCAAACAGGTTTAAATCTGTATCGCCTATTGTGAGCTTATTTGTTGAGGCTGTTTTAACTCCGATATCAATATCAAAATATTGGTAAAAGCCTGATTCAAATGGATTAACATTTTTTGATTCTAAATGTTTTTTTATATAATTTGCTGCTAAACTATCGCCGGTTGTGCATGGTAATCTACCCTCCAATGCATCTGAAGCCAAATATTCAACATGCTTGCGAATAGTTTCTTTAGTTTGCGCAAATAACGTTACTTGAGAAAAAATAAGGATAATGATAAAGAATATATAACGATATTTATTTTGCATGGTAACTGTTCATTTGTTTTTTCATTTACGGAGTGCAAATATAATTACAGTATCGACATTAACAAAACCTACCTAAGCCTTTTTAAACATTAATAATTTGGCTAGATTCTGCACTTTTTAATTAGTTTTAAATTTCATTTTTCCTACATTTGCTGACGTTATAAAATAATTTTTACACAATGAACAATTGTAAAAAAAACAGCGTAACTACATTTTTTACACAACCTTTTTTTGTGCTATTCACGCTACTGCTTTTGTGTTCACAGACAGCATTTGGACAGCGATATATAAAAAAATTAGATAGATGGGAAGACAAGCAGAAGTATGAAAAAATATTAAGGAGAGTCCCGCGATTTATCAAAAAAAATCCTGATGACACACGTATTTATTATTATGTGGCTTATTCGGAAATGAAGATTGCGGAGAAAAGTTCAAATCGCAAAAAGGGGTATAAGCATTTGCTGAATGGCATAAAGTTTTATAATATATATCAAGCGAAGGTACCTGAAACAGAAATACCTGCCGAGCTTAAAGATGGTTTACACTCCTTGTCGAAAGATTACTATAAGTATTTTGAAGAATTGGGGAACAGCTCCTCTGTAAAGGTGCTTGGCGGGATTTTAGCAAATACTTTTAATGATACAACTGGAAGTTATAAAAATTATTTTGCCTCGGAAAATATCAAAAGCGAGCCTTCTGACTACAAGCCGTCCAAGCACAAATATCGCGAAAAGGTTATTTCTGAAGCTATTAAACACAAAGGTAAACCTTATAAATATGCAGCTAACGGACCTGATAGATTTGACTGTAGTGGTTTTGTTCAATATGTTTATTTGCAAGCTACCGGATATAAATTGCCTCATAGTGCATCAGCGCAGTCGAAATTGGGAAAGGATATCCAACAAAACAGGGTAATGCCCGGCGATTTAATATTTTTTGGAAATCCTGCAACGAAAAATATAAATCATGTCGGGATAGTTATAAAAACGTCTGACAATGAGGTTAGTAGCGTTATTCATAGCACAAACTCAGGTATAACAATCGACAGCTACGAAAGCGCTAGCTGGGAAAAGCATTGGAAACCGATAATTGTGAAGTTTGTTACTGTTGAGGAGTTGATTGATTTATAGTCCGGCAAGAAACTGCTTAAATGATTCATTTGGCGTAACGCCATCACCGTTTTGTGAATATTCTGCTTTTATTCCGTTTACGAAATACATATCGAACATACCACGATTCTTAATCTCCTGTTTTCCACGATACTCACAGTCGAAATAATCTTTGATTATCTTGTATGTACTTCCCGAAATGTTTACCCTGCCCGAATCACACGTTGATTCCATACGTGAAGCGACGTTAACAGTATCGCCCCAAACATCGTAAGTAAATTTTTGTTTCCCAATAACCCCCGAAATTATTTCTCCTGTATGTAAACCTACTCTGAACTCCCAAGCTAAACGCCCCTCAGCTACTTTTCTCTGATTTATTTCACGGGCTTTTTTCTGTATTTGTAATCCTACAAGCAAAGTATTAAAGGCATGCAAGCGGTTAGGTGTCGGCACGCCGCCAACACACATATACGCATCTCCTATGGTTTTGATTTTTTCAACAAAATTCTGCCTTACTATTTCGTCAAATTCGTTAAAATATTCGTGTAATTCATGCAAAAGTTGCTGTGGAGTAAGAGATTGGCAATATTTTGTAAAACTTTTTACATCGGCAAATAGCACTGTTACAGACTTATAGTACCTTGGTGTTGCAAAACCTTTTGATTTTAGCTCTTCGGCTATCTCTTCCGGTAAAATGTTCTTTAATAGTTTGTCGGTAGTCTCTTTTTGAATTATAATCTCCTCTTCAGCTTCTTTTATGCGCGTTATATCTGTTTCAACTGCAATAAGCTGTTCATATTTGTGTTCGTGAAGAATAATGGGGGTTAAAACCGTTTGAATCCATTTCTCATTTCCTCTTGAAGTAACATATTTTGAAACAAATGATTGCGTCTGATCTGTTTCATATAAGTCTTTTATTCGCTGTAAGCTATCTGCATCGGTATGAAGCTCAAAAATTGTTGTTCCATAAAGATTTTTAAACTCATCCAGGGAAATTTCATACATGCGGTGAAATCCTTCGTTAACCCATTCTATTTCACCATGTTTGTTCATGATAATAACCGCATTGTCGGTTTTAGACGCTACTAAAGAGAGTTTTCTTAATTCGTTGTTTATATGCTTAATATGAGTAATGTCTATTTCAATTACAACTATCACTTGAAGTTCGCCCTCATCGTCATAAACGGGTGTTAGCGTTGATTGCACCCAAAGCTCTTCGCCCATTTTATTTGAAGTTCGGTTGCTGTATGTTACTGACTTTTTGTTAGTTAAAACTTCTTCAATAACGTATTCGATTTTTTTATTCGATTTAGAATCTAAAATTTTTTTTCCATAAATATCTATATACTCATCAAATGCATATCCGTATGTTTTAGTAAATCCTTCATTAGCCCACTCCCACTCCAAATCTTTATTTGCAATTAAAACGACATTATCTGTTTTACTCGCGACGATAGATAATTTCTTGAGTTCGGCATTCATCAATGATAAATTTTCTGCTTGAACTCTTAACTTTTCTCCTTGCTGTTGAACGCGCATTGTCTCAATTTTCAACTCAATGGTACGGTTTTCAACAAGCTCTTTTAACAGTCTGTTTCGTCTTATTAGGGCTAATTGTCTATATCGTAAAAACAGCGCTATTCCGATCAATATTATCAAAATGAATAAAACGATAAACCAAGCTGTTTGATAAAATGGTGGTTTAACAACTACCGGGATCGATATTTCGTTTTTGCTCCATTCTCCTTCTCCATTGGTTGCTCTGACTTTAAAAATATATTTTCCTGGTGGAATAAAAGAGTAGGTTGCAATATTTGTTGAATTTGGCTTTATCCATTCTGCATCGAGGTTTTCCATAAAATATGAATAGACCACATTTGAAGGCAAGTTCATGTCTATTGCTTTGAAACTAAAGATTAAATTGTTGTTGTCATGGGATAAAATAATGCCTTCAGCAGGTTGATTCAATACCGGATAATAGTGGTTTGATACTGTGTTAGTAGTTGTGATGCTTGTAAAATGTAGATTTACTTCAGCGCTTCGAGTGTGCTTTGCTTCTGAATTAAATACTGATACTCCATAAATATTTCCAATCCAGATACAGCCATCGGAATCATCAAAAAGTGCATTTAAGTTACACTCAAGACCTTCAAAACCCTGCTCTACACCATAAGCGACTATATACGGTTCTCCAGATGGTTGTTTGAATAAAACTTGATGAACTCCTCTGTCAGTTCCAAACCAAACAGGCCCGTTTTCAATCGCTAATACACTATAAATGTTGTTTGACAAAAGCCCTGTTGCTGTTGTATATTGTAAGATTGTTCCGTCGGGTTTAATGCAAAACAATCCGTAGGCGAAGGTTCCTACCCATAGATTACCGTACAAGTCGTAATCAATGCCACAAACAAGACTTTTCTTAGTAAAAGGGAGTTGATTATAATTAATTTTCAAATTTGAGGGATCCGGAGAGTCGAAATATTCGTCAATGTGCTTGTATTCGAGAGAAAAGGCTCCGCCGTCTTCTGTGCCTATCCAAATTGTATCCCTACTTGTAATTGAGATTGTTTTGATTTTTACACCAGGAATCTCCTTCTGAATACTCATAACCTTTTGGTCTGAAGTAACATAAATTCCATCTTTTGCTGTTCCAAACCATATTCGACCTTTTGTATCTTCTTTTATAACTATTGCTCCAACAATTGTTTTGTTCTCAGGAGTATAGAATTTTTTTACTGTTTTTCTGTCTTTTTCAATAATAACTACTTCTGAGTCTCTGCCCCCTACAAGAATACGTCCATCTTTTAAATGTTCTATACTGTATATAACATTCGATATCTTTTGACCGTTTCCAACAAATTTACTCACTCTTTGTTTTTTGTCAATTATAACAATACCGTTTCCGAAAGTGCCAATCCATTTATTGCCTGATTTATCTTGGCTTATAGTCATCACTGCTTCAAATAACGGATTGTCTGCTTTAAGATAGTGTAAAAATTGTTCTCCAGAGAATTTTACGAGTCCTCCTCCGTCAGTTCCTATCCAAATATTATCGGAAAAATCATGCACAATAGTTGTACAAAATAAACTTGGTAGCCCGTTGGCGCTATTTAAGAAAAAGTGTTCTTCCCTATCCCACTTTACTACACCTGAACCGTAGGTAGAGAACCATATCTCATCAGGAGAGACCGTTAGTATTTGAGTAATGTCTGAGTTTACTCCAGAATTAAATTTTTTGTCCCAATACCATGTGTCATTTTCGAAATATGCCACTCCTTTATTGGTTGCTGCCCAAATAATTCCGTCTGTATTAACTTTAATTTGATTTACTTCGACACCTTCAAACAGAGGTATAAGGCTTATAGTCGAGTCTTCTTTTAAATATAATCCTTGCGTGGTTGATATAAATAGAGAGTTTTCTGAAACAAATGTTAACGAATTAACGGAATAACCTATTGACAGCTCATGCGATACAACTGTGTCGCCATCTAATCTAAAAATATCTCCTTCATCGTTGCCAAACCAAATTTCTCCGTTTCTCTTTTGTGTAAAAGCTGTTGCTGTCGTGCTTCCATAAAGGGTGTCAGAATCAAAATTTAATATTGTATCGCGTTTTATGATAGAAAAAAAGTGTTGTTCTATTCCGCACATTACCTCGTTGTTGTCCCTAACAATAAGCGAAACAATTCGAGTATATGATAATCCTTGCTCTGTTTTTATGTTTGTAAACTGTTTTCCGTCAAAGTAGTCAACTCCACCACCATCTGTTCCTAACCATAGATAACCGTACTTGTCGATTTCCATGCAAGTAATCTGGGATTGTGATAGTCCCTTATCTAAAAAAAAATGGGAATAGTTCAAGTGCTGCCCTATTGTTACATTAGTGCAAATAAGACAAATAAGCAGTGTAACATTACGCACTTTCATACGTTTACAATTTTTCAGTTTTAGGTCGTATGGAACTCACATGCAACGCAGTTAAAAGTAGAAAGTTTATAAAGTTTTTTCCACTTTTACCTTTCTCCTTTCTTCTTGCTCCTTGTACATTTCGGCTTCGCTCACACATCGACTTAGCTCAGTGCACCGCTTCGACAAGCTCAGCGACCGAGTGCACCGCCTTGTGTCTTAATCGTCTCCTGACTCAGGATCTGTTGCAATTTTTACTTTCAGTAAGAAGAAAAAATTGTCTTTGTCATCTAAGGGCAAAAACTGATACTCAAGTTTACGACCCGTTTTTCTGGCAATATCAATTAGCCCAAGCCCAGCGCCTCCTTTTTCAGAAAGAGTTCCTTCTCTAATTTGTTTTTTATACAGAGCCTTTAACTCCTCTTGTGATAGCGAGTTTATTGTATCAATTGAACGTTTTAGCGGATCAATCTTTTCTCGGAAAATTTTGTTTGCCGTAATGATATTCCAAAAACCTTCATTTTTACCAACAATAAACATACCGTTACCAATTCTATCGTCAGCATCGTAATCATCAGAGTGTTTTGTCATGTTTTGTAGGCATTCAACCATCACATGAAAAACTTTGCGGCGCACCGACTTGTCTTCATTTTGCTTATTCATGTTGTTTTCAGTCATGGAAGTGAACATTTTCATGATTTCGTGGCTGAATACACCTTCATAAACAAGCGAAAAGCCATTTGAGACCATCTCGTCGTGCAGCGCTAATACCGTTTTTATAAAATTAATGTTTGCACTCATATCGTCAGTTGTTTTCATTTAATATCGTCTTGGTTTTGGACATTTGATATTTATCACGTTAATAAAATGTTAAACTTGTGTATCTGGAATTAGTTTGTTTCGGTTTGTTGGTTTTACATAATTATAAATTTATAGCAACAAATATCATACAATTTTTTTTCTGTTTGACAAACAAGCAATTACGCTCTATGATATCTGCATATTATCTCTTAAAAATTGCTAAAGTACAAAAAGGATTTGAATTAAATACAAAGCTAATAAAATTATTTATTAAAACAACTATTTAATTTCCAAACAAGTCCCATTTCAATATGGTCAGCTGAGCCTAAATGTGATTTTAATGCTACCATTAAACTAACTTGTTGTGTTACATCAACTTCTAAAATCCAGCGATTAAAATATATGCGGTCTAAAGCGTTGTAGAAGTATAATCCCATTTGAATATCGAAGGTTATTTTCCCGAAATGCATTGACCAATTGGCGTGACACGCGGGAGAAAAATTCTCTGCCAAACTTGGGTTGGATATGCTATCTGGAACGACATAAAATTGTCCTGCACGATATTTAAGAGATTTATGCATACTACCATCGTAAAGGAGATCAACTCCCCCTCCCCACGAATTTGTGTGTGAAAACCTTCTGCGGACAGTATAGTGTATGTCGGCAGCGAAATTTTTTGTTCCGTCAATCGGTCCTGTTTCCTTATATCCATAGCCGAAGTGTATTAAGTTTTCCCACTTTTTTGTTACTTTGCTAACAATTGTATTACTCACTTTTTGCCTATCATCTAACTTATGTTTTGCTCCGAGCATCACAAAAAAGGTATTAAGTCCAAAATTGGGCTCGGCTGTGTTACCGTTTGAATAGTGATTTAGCCCGAAATCGAGACCTAATGTTGTTTTTTTAGTAGGACGGTACTCTATTCCAGAAGTAATAAGCAGGAATGCATTAATATGTGAGCCAACTGCTATGTTGTTTGGATTTGTTTTTAAATCAAATTTTTTGGATACGCATGCAAGTCCTGCTCCAAGGTTATAGTTCCATACAAACCTGTTGGTTTCTATTATCGGGATATCAAGATAGCCAAAGGCTGCATGACCGTATCCTAATATGCTGGGGTTGCCGAAGTCTGAAATCATATACCCGGCGCCAGCTGAGGGACATCTGTATGCTTTTTCCCAGTCGGAACTGCCATTAAAACGCCAACCAACACGCAATTGTGCTCCTCGTGCATAGTTTTCCATAAAGTAAATCATTGACCTGTGGTGGGCATACAAATATCCCGTATAGGCGGATGCCTGAAAATAGATCGAAGGACGCAAACTGTCGTTGATAGACTGAGAATGTAAAGTGGTAGTTAAAATCACTGACAACAATAAAAAAACAAGAAATCGATATTTTTTTATAATCATTGTATTTATACTGTTTGTAATGTTTACATCGTAAAAAATGTGTGTCAGAATTATTTTGCGCCCTTAAATCACTTATTTATATAGAGTTTTCCTTTTCCGTAGCTTTCTCCTTTGATATGTTCTATTTCCCCATTTTGATAAATATTACCGTTTCTATAAATTTTCCAGTTCAATTCTTTTTGTGCACTTACATAGCAGTCTCCGTTTGATAATTGGTTACATTGAACTTTTGTGGCTAATAGTTCAGTTGCGTCAATAGTTGCCAATCCACGATTATAAACGTATAGATAGTTAGTGTTACCACTAAGCGCGTATTTCCCACTACAATCATTTATTTTAATCTCAATGTTTTCGACGATTAGTTTTAAATTGCAGTCGCCCACATCGCCTTTTTGCGAAAACAAAAAGCTCGGAACATGCATTGTATCAGTGAAATAGACTCCCGCTGCTTCTGTAATCTCAATTTCGGTAAGCGAGTTTGTATGCAAATAAACTTTTATAGTTCTATATCCTTGTGTTGCTATTACTTTAGCAGTATTGTCTAATGTTAGCTTGAGATTAACACTATCATATAAAGTTTTTATGGTTTTAGCTTGATTTTCGCCACACTCTATTGTAAGTTGGTTTGTAGAATCGGGTGTTACATAAACATCAAATACATCATTTATTATCAATGTTGTAACCTCGCCGATAGATATTTCATTGATAACAATATCTCCTTCAGCCGGGTAAATAAGTTGACAAGATTGTGTATAAAACACAAAAAACAAGACACTTATTGCAAACTTAACAGTGTAAATAGTTTTTCTAACCCTATTTTTTAAAAAGTCAATATGTATTTTTTTGTTTTTCAAGCGTTATATTTTTTAGCCCTACATTTAAAATTAGATGTTAGAAATGGGTAAACCTATTCTCATACACGACACCAATTGCAAATTGTTCATTGTTAATTGTACATTGATAATTGCTAATTGCTAAATGTTTGTAAATCATATAGTTTTCTGTAAACACCGTTAAGTTCGAGCAACTCTTCGTGCGAACCTTGTTCAACTATCTCGCCATCTTGCATAACGCAAATTACATCTGCGTGAACAATTGTTGATAGTCTGTGGGCAATAATAATTGAGGTTCTATTTTTCATCACACGCGTAATAGCCTCTTGTACAAGTCTTTCCGATTCTGTGTCAAGCGCCGATGTGGCTTCATCTAAAATCAATATTGGTGGATTTGCCAAAATCGCTCTGGCTATGCTTATGCGTTGTCGTTGACCCCCGCTAAGCTTACTTCCACGGTCACCTATAACTGTATCATAACCATCGGGGGTTGCTTCAATAAATTCGTGGGCGTTGGCAATTTTTGCCGCCTCTACAACTTGTTCTTGAGTTGCGTTTTCGATGCCAAAGGCTATATTATTAAATATGGTGTCGTTAAACAAAATAGGCTCTTGATTTACAATTCCCATTTTCTCGCGCAAATCGTGTGTTAAAATTGAACGAACGTCTAAACCATCGATTAGTATTTGACCCTCGTTAACGTCGTGTAAACGAGGCAACAGATCAACCATTGTCGATTTTCCGCTACCGCTTTGTCCTACAAGTGCTACGGTTTGTCCTTTGGGAATAGTTAGGTTGACATTTTTTAATACAAAATCATCGACATATTTGAACGAAACATTTTTATACTCAATCTTCTCTTTAAAATCGGAGAAAGTTTTTGGATCTTTGGGATTTTTAATTTTCTGTTCGGCATGAACAATAAAATTAATACGATCTGCTGATGCTAAACCTTTCTGTATATTGTAATAAGCGTTTGAGAATGTTTTTGCAGGATTTATAATTTGCGAAAAAACAATCAAATATCCAATAAAGTCTTGTGATGTAAGCTCTGACGTTCCACCTAAAACCATTTTTCCACCGTACCACATTATTATTACGACTACCAATGTTCCCAAAAATTCGCTCAATGGCGATGCCAAATCGCGTCTACGCCAAATGCGTATTATAACACGATTATAGCTATCGTTATTGCTAATAAACTTATCGTTCATACGGTTTTGTGCATTAAAAACTTTAATAACACGCATGCCGCTCAGAGTCTCTTCAATTATCGATATTAAGCCACCCAACTTATTTTGCGCTACTACCGATTTTCTACGCAAACTTTTTCCAACACCACCAATTATTAACCCTGTAAGTGGCAACAAAATAAGCATAAAGACCGATAACTCAGGACTTAGATATATCAGAGCTGCCACATAAATAATAATTGTCATCGGCTCTTTGAAAATAATTTCAATCGACTGAACTATAGAAAACTCCACTTCATTAACATCGTTTGTCATTCTTGAAATAATATCGCCTTTACGTTCATTAGTAAAGAATCCCATGTGTAGCTTTAATAGCTTACGATATACGGCGTTTCGCAAATCTACAATAATGCCTGTTCTAACACGTATCATAACGAAACGTGCCAAGTAGAAAAATCCTGTTTTAAATAAAACTGCAATAACAACTAACACAGAAATAATCCAAAGCGCTTGTATCTTACCCTCGCTTTGAATAACAGTACTCAAGAAATAGTTAAAATTGTGCGATATCGATTGCATTGAAAGTCCCCATGCAACAGGCTCTTGCACTAATGGCTGATTGTCAAACAATATTCCCAAAAAAGGGATTGCCATCGTGAACGAAAAAAGTCCAAAAATTATTGAAAAAACTGTGAATATGCTGTGCCAAACTATGTATTTAGTATATTTTGGAAACACATATCGCAGTAAGGCTTTGATTTTCTTCATTATATGTTTTTTTAAGTAAGTTTAATTCCTGTGTAGGTTTGAGGCGTGAGTTTTAACAACTCCTCTTTTACTTCGTCGGAGACTTCTAAGGTTTCAATAAATTTGCGCATCGACTCGCGTGTGATTTGCTCGTTTGTTCTTGTTAGCTCTTTCAGTGTTTCGTATGGATTTGGATAGTTCTCGCGTCTCAGAATAGTTTGTATCCCCTCTGCAACCACGCTCCAGTTGTTCTCTAAATCGGAATTAAGTTTTTCGAAATTTAAAATAACTTTACTTATCCCCCTTTGTATGCTTTTAAGAGCAATTACCGAATGTCCTAATGGTACCCCAATATTTCTCAAAACGGTCGAATCGGTTAAATCGCGCTGAAGACGACTGATAGGCAGTTTTTCCGATAAATGGTTATAAAACGCATTAGCACAACCCAAATTTCCTTCGGCATTTTCAAAATCGATTGGATTAACCTTGTGTGGCATTGCAGATGAGCCAACTTCGCCCTTTTTTATTCGCTGTTTGAAATAATCCATTGAAATATATGTCCACATATCGCGACAAAAATCAATTAAAATTACGTTTATACGGCTCAGGTTGTCGAAAAGAGTTGACATATCATCATAGTGCGATATTTGTGTGGTTGTTTGCAAACGTTCAAGTTTTAAGACATCATGAACAAAATTGTTAGCAAACGTAACCCAATCTATATCGGGATATGCAGCAAAATGTGCGTTAAAGTTTCCTGTTGCTCCGCCGAATTTGCCGCTTGCAGGAGTTATTTTCAATAGTTCGCGTTGTTTCACTAAGCGTTCTACGAATACGGCAATCTCTTTGCCCAAACGTGTTGGCGATGCAGGTTGTCCGTGCGTTCGCGCGAGCATTGGCACCTCTTCCCATTCGGCTACTTTTAGCTCAAGGTCTGTTATTACGCTGTTCAGAAGTGGATAGTAAACTTCGTTCACGGCATCGCGAAATGCGGCAGGGAAAGCTGTATTGTTTATATCTTGTGATGTTAAACCAAAATGAATAAACTCCAGATATTTGTCTAAATTCAAATATTTGAGCCTATCTTTTATGTAATACTCAACAGCCTTAACATCGTGGTTTGTAACCTTTTCGATATCTTTAACCTCTTGTGCATCCTTTATGGTAAAATCTTGATATAGAAGCCTTAACTTATCGTAATGATTTTTATCAAAACCTTTCAGCTGTGGCAAAGGGAGTTCGCATAAAGCGATAAAGTATTCAATTTCAACCCATATACGATACTTAATTATTGCATATTCCGACAAAAATTGCGATAAATCTTGTGTTTGAGAATGATATCGACCATCTATTGGCGAAACTGACATCAAAGAACTGTTATCCATTTTTTCGATATTTTTTTACAAAGATAACTATTTAAGCAATTACCGATGAGCAATCGAGTGAAAAGTTAAAAGTTGTAAAGTCGAAAGTTAGTGGTACACCGAGCATGTATTTCGGTGGTTGTTGAGTCAGTCGAAACACAGGCTCAACAACCACCGAAGTGTCGAAATACTCCGCTCAGTGTACCGCCTTTTATAACTAACTTTTAACTGACATTAATTCCTTACACATCGGACAGAAAAGCCCATATCTTTATAACGGTGGTTCTTTAATATCGTACTGTCATTGTAGTTCATACTACGGCTCCATGTGTCTAAGTCTTGGCGTTCTGTAGCACTCCACCAAAAACCGCTGAAACCAATACTGCTGAAATAATTATCACTACCTCGGAGACCGCCCGGTAGGGCAGTAAAGCCTGTTTCGTTTGTTGCTCCTTCGTTTGGACCGTACCAGTGGGTCGTTCCTGCTTCTTTAAGTTTGCAACCGGCAACCTCATCTCCGCCAAGGTAAGCAACCAATTGAATCCACTCGATATCGCTTGGTAAATGCCAACCACTGGGACATATACCTTGCACTCCACTGGGGTAAGTGTTGCTACTTGCTGCTCCATTCATAGCTGCAGACCAGTTATATAAAACACCGTAGGTGTTATAGTTTTCTGTCGCTTTGGCTTCTGCTACATCGGTACCGTTGTAGCCATAAACATAATAACATGGTTTAGTACCCGAACCTGTACCATATCCAACTACGCTGGGCAAATATTTTAAGTTCTCTGCCATCCAAACCTGACCACCAATAGTTACGAACTGATAAATAGTACCATCACGAATATCAGTAAAACTACCCTCGCTTCCTCGTGTGAAAAATGAGACGACCTCTCCATAACCTATTCCTTTTGCATTTGTTGCGTACGCTCGTATATAATACTTGGTATTAGGCGAAAGACCACTCAAAGCACTATAAAACTTGCCCGTTCCTGTTCCATCTGTGGTTTTGTTTTCGGATATTGTCGGAGTTTGAGTTTTACTCCAACATACTCCTCGTTCTGTAACAGTTGCACCACCATCTGAAGTAATGTGGCCACCACTATTTGCTGTAGTCTGTGTAACATCGCTAACCGCCGTAGTTGATAACGCAGGTATCTCTATTTTTTTATCCTTGCAATTAGTTGCAAAAAGCAGTAATGCTCCTAATATGATAATAATAAAACTGTTAGCTACTTTCATACGTTTATAATTTTTTCAGTTTATGGTCGTATAAAACTCACATGCTATACAGTTAAAAGTTAAAAGCGATGCACTGAGCGTAGTCGAAGTGTTAAAAGTAGAAAGTTTGAAAAGATAAAAAAGACTTTCTCCTTGCTCCTTTCGCCTTGTACCTTCATAAAAGGTTGGCATATTCGTTTCATAATCCTGTATAGTTCAATTTGGTTTGTTTTATCTTACTACAAACTTACATAAAAATTGTCGATTTTTATGTAAGTTTGTGACTTTAACCTATTATTTTTATGCAAAACAGACGTATTGATATATCCGTTGTTTCGTATGCAAACACTTGGCCCATGCTTTATGGCATTGAAAATTTTCCGGATGCGAAAAAAATGTTAAATCCTGTACTTAATTTTCCAGCAGAGTGTGCAAGAAAGATTATATCGGGCAAGACTCCTATGGGGTTACTTCCTGTTGGCGGTTTACTGTCAACACAAAACTATAGAATTGTTACCAAATATTGTATCGGTGCCGATAGTCACGTTAAAACCGTAATGTTATTTAGCAATATTGAACTGTCAAAGGTAAAAAACATTATACTTGACTATCAATCAGCAACTTCCGTATTGCTTGCACGGATTTTAGTAAAACACTTTTGGAAACTGAACGTTAACTTCAAACTTTTAACACCCGAGACCAATATCGAACAGATACCCAACGATAGCGCAATTCTAATAATCGGCGATAGATGTTTTGGTTTAAAAAACAGGTATCAATATTCAACCGATTTAGCCACCGAATGGAACAAGTTTACTGGATATCCATTTACTTTTGCGGTATGGGTGGCGAACAAAAACGTTTCGGAAGATACAATTCAAATCTTGGAAAAGGCAATAGAATGGGGCTTAAACAATCTCGATGATGCCATAAAAACCTACAACAAAACAAACAATCCCGATTTTCAAAGCATAAAAAAATACTTGACCGATTGTATAAAATATGAACTTACGGAAGAAAGGCGCAAGGCAATCGAAAAATATCTAACTTTGGCAAAAGGTTTAAACATATAAGCATATATAAACAAATGAAGTCATTGATAACAACCATTTCATTAGTTTTAGCAACAGTAATTTGTATAGGGAACAACGTTGCAACCGATACTCTACACGTTTATCAACTCGAACTTTTAGAAGATATTGGTGCCGGTTCGTGGCGTAAAACCAAAAAGGCAATGCAAGAGGCTACCGACACGGACGCAGGATTAATTCTAATACACATGAACACTTATGGCGGACTTCTTAACGCAGCCGACAGCATTCGCACTGCCATTCTGAACAGCAATATTCCTGTTTGGGTGTTTATTGACAACAACGCAGCATCTGCAGGAGCTTTGATTTCTATTGCTGCGGAAAAAATATTTATGAAACCCGGTGGAAATATCGGCTCTGCTACGGTTGTAAATCAAACTGGTGAACCACTGCCCGATAAATACCAAAGTTTTATGCGTTCGCTAATGCGGGCAACAGCCGAATCGCACGGGGCTGACACGGTGATTGTTAAAAGGGACACAACCATTGTTTGGAAACGCGATCCACGTATTGCCGAAGCTATGGTCGATCCGGACATAGAAATTGAAGGGATTTCGCCCAAGGGTAAGGTTCTTGCGTTTACAACAAAAGAGGCTATTAAATACAAATATTGCGAGGGTGAAGCTAACAGTATCAATGAAATTTTAGACAAACATTCCTCTCAACCATACGTCTTAAAAAAACAGGAACTTAAACCTATAGACCACATTATCCATTTCTTTATCAATCCTGTGGTTCAAGGATTATTGATAATGTTAATAATTGGTGGGATATACTTTGAGTTGCAAACTCCCGGAATTGGTTTTCCTCTTTTTGTATCGATATTGGCAACAATACTCTATTTCCTTCCGCTTTACATTGAAGGCATTGCGGCATACTGGGAGATAATAATTTTTGCTATTGGGCTGATACTGCTAATTATAGAGATATTTGCTATTCCCGGATTTGGCGTTTTGGGAATTTCAGGGATAATTTTAATGATTGTCGGGCTTGCGATGGCAATGGTCGATAGACTTGAATTTGAGTATATGCCAATATTGTGGAGCGTTTTAGGCAAAGCTTTTTTTATAGTAACAACAACATCTGCAATATCGCTATTTGTGAGTATTTGGCTTGGGGGCAAACTTTTTAAATCTTCACGTTTTTCGCAACTTGCGCTAAACACGGTTCAGAATACAGACGAAGGATATATCGGAATTGACAACACCATAATAGATATACAAGGAAAAAACGGCGTTGCTAATACAGATCTACGACCATCGGGAACTATTGAGATTGAGGGGAAATTCTATGATGCTATGGCAAAAGATGGCTTTATTGAAGCTGGCACTGAGATACGCGTTGTTGAGGTTAAGATGGCGCAACTGTACGTTAAAGCAATTAGCAATTAGCAATGAACAATTAACAATTATTTATTGCACATTGTTCATTGCTAATTGATTACGCCATTTGTTCTGCCCGACTAGCATCGAGCTTCAAAAATATAAACAGTAATATTGTAAATGCCCACAAAGAAGAGCCTCCATAACTAAAAAAGGGCAACGGAATACCTATAACAGGTGCAATTCCTATTGTCATACCTATATTTATTGCAACATGGAAAAACAGAACGCTAAAAACTCCATATCCGTATATCCGCCTAAACTTACTTCGCTGTCTTTCAGCCAGATATATAATTCGTAACAGTAGGGTAACAAATAAAATAATAACTATAGATGAACCAACAAAACCCCACTCCTCGCCTATTGTGCAAAAAATAAAATCTGTACTCTGCTCTGGCACAAAGTCGTATTTTGTTTGCGTTCCTTGTAAAAAGCCTTTTCCCCAAAAGCCACCCGAACCTATGGCTATTTTCGATTGATTTACATTATAGCCAGCCCCCAATGGGTCAAAATTTATACCTAAAACATGATCTATTCTGTCGCGTTGGTGCGGTTGTAATACATTATCATAAATATAATCAACTGAGTATGAAAACCCTATCAACATTAAGGCTACAGCCCAAACAGAGAGCAAGTATGTTGAGTTTTTCATAAACGAGTAATACACTAAATATGGAGCTAACAGGAGAAAAAATCCTATCATAATCCAGTGTATTTCAATGTTTATTTCGAAAATATATGTTACTGCAATTGCCGCACCAATTATCATTAGCATAAGGATTCCAAAATAGATCAGATCTCGTTTTATACTGTATTTTATATACGCATAAATCCAACATGCAATTATTACCAAACTTACAACCCAATAAAAGGGCTTTGTGAGCGCTATAATAAACAAAACGATTGCAAAAAAAGCGATTAATAAAATCCACCCGGGAAGACCTTCTCGGTAAAGCATAAATACTAACGAGGTAAATACTAATGCTGAACCAGTATCATTCTGGAGTAATATCAAAATCGTAGGTATGGCGATTAGCGTTAAAACAACTAAAAAATTTGGCAATTTCATTAGTCGTCTTCCAGGTTCGCTCAAAAAATTTGCTATAGCTAAAATTGTGGAAAACTTTGAAAATTCTGCTGGCTGTATCCTAAACTCTCCTATCGCAAACCACGAACGTGAACCGCTAATCTCAACTCCAAACAGAAGAACTGATATAAGTAACAGCATTACTACCGCATAAATAGGATATGAGAAATAAACATATATCTTATTATCAATCAGTAAAATAATAACAATCAATACAAATGCTGCCAAAATCCACAATAGTTGTCGCCCATACCTTTGCGATATGTCGAAAATGCTGCCAAACTCTTCGTTATAAACGGCTGCATAAATGTTAAACCACCCCATAATTACCAATATGGCGTACAGGGCGACTGTAAACCAATCGAGAGAGTTCCAGATATTAGTTACTTGTCTTCTGAACATTTATCAAATCTCCTTCTAAAATTCGGTTTTCGAGCCATAACCTCGATCTGCTAATTGAATCACTTAAATACTTTTCTATAACAAGACTTGCAATGGGCGCCGACCACGTAGCTCCGAAACCTGCATTTTCGACATATACAGCTACTGCAATTTTTGGATCGTCTTTAGGAGCAAACGCAATAAAAATTGAGTGATCTTTTCCATGTGGATTCTGTGCAGTACCGGTTTTGCCACATATATCTAACCCATCAATCCGTGCAATACGCGCTGTTGTTCCTGCTCCACCATTCACAGCTAAATACATTCCTTCAACTACTGGTTTAAAATAGATAGAGTCGATTTTTACATATCGCTTAGTAAGATATTTTTCATCAATTTTCTTTTGACCCTCAATCTCCTTAATAAAATGTGGAATTATATAGTATCCTCTGTTTGCAACTACACAAGCCACGTTTACAATTTGAAGTGGAGTGGTTAAGATTTCACCCTGTCCTATACTGTTTGAAACAATATTCAGCGATACCCACTTTTTGTGCCCTTCCCGTCTGTCGTAAAAACTTGTATCGGGGATTAATCCCGAAAGTTCAAAAGGAAAATCGAGACCAAGTTTCTGATTTAGACCAAAAGAGGTTGTCATTTCGTACCAACGCATATAATTTTCTCTAAAACCGGCTTGTCCATCTTTATCTAATAAAGTTCTAAAAACGTTGCAGTAGTACGCGTTACAGCTATTTGAGATTGATTCAATAAGTCTTAAGGGTGTGTAATGTGTATGACAGCCTAAGAAGAATCTTCCCACACGGTATCCTGAATAACAATAATATGCTGTGTTTACGTTAAGTGTTCCCATTTGCTGTCCAACCAAAGCGTTTATTATCTTAAAAGTTGAACCAGGTGGATATTGTGCTTGTAACGCTCGGTTAAACAGCGGTTTAAGTGTGTCAGCTTCCAATATTTTATAGTTTGCACTTCTTTCTCTTCCACTAAGCAGGTTTGGGTCAAATCCTGGCGCTGACACCATACATAGTATCTCCCCCGTTTTAGGCTCTATGGCTATTATTGCTCCTTTTTTATTTATCATTAAGCTCTCGCCATAATTCTGCAAATCGGTATCAATTGAAATATTGATATCAAGTCCGGGGACAGCCTGTTTGTCATTTTTTCCGTTGTTATACCGTCCTTTTATGCGGTTATGAACATCGACCATAAAAACCTCAACCCCTTTTTCGCCACGTAATATATGTTCGTAAGATTTTTCTAATCCGTTTATGCCGATATAGTCACCACTTTTGTATGAAGGATCGTCTTTAGTCTGCTGTTCAGTTACTTCGCCTACATATCCAAGCAAGTGAGCTGAATTATGCTCTGGATATTTTCGTACAGTCCTTGTTTGTGCATAAAAACCCGGAAATCGATATAGTTTCTCAGAAAAGTTGGCATAATCGGCTCTGGATACCTGTTTTAGAAAAATTGACGGTTTAAAGCGACTATATTTCTTTGCTGTTTTTAACTGCGATTCTAAATATTGTGGAGTAATCTTAAGCATTTCACATAAACCTGCGCTGTCAAAAGGCTGTAGTTGGCGGGGGACAACCATAATATCATAGACGGGTTCATTGTAAACCAATAGTCGATTTTTCCTATCGAAGATTAAGCCGCGAGTGGGATATTGCGTTACAAATCGCAGAACATTACTACTGGCATAGTCTTGATATTGTTTTTGAATGGTTTGAATATAAAGCAATTGTATTATATAAACCAAAAATATTGCAATTACTATTCCGCCTAAAATATAAGGGCTATATGAATGATCTTTTTTCAAACTAACAGCTAAAAATTATCTCTTTGATATTTTACCAAATCTGAGGTATTGAAACAGTATTGTTAAAGTTATAGTAAATAGTCCGCTAAGTATTATCCTGCCAATGGTTCTAAAGAAATTTACTGCATTAAATGATTCTACAAAAAATAAAAACGTATGGTGTGCAACAATTAAGATTATTACATATTTCAAAAACCAAGAAAGTCCCATGTCTTTTATACTTGCCTCACTTTCAGCATCATATCCATCACGAGGTGAAATATACTTTAACACATAAGGACGTATAAAACCCACAAATACACATGCCGAGGTATGCATTCCCGGCGTACCAACTATTGCATCAAATACAAATCCTAATACGAACGATAAAACCTGAATTAACCACGGCGGGATTTGAATAGGAAGATACAATATTGCCAGAATATAGATATAAGGATTTACATAACCGCCAAGCCCGATGTTATTCAAAATGAAAATCTGAATAAAAAGCAAAATAACTGTATATAACAACTGCCTGACAATAATTCTAATCATTTTCTACCAAATTTTTGAGACTGTCAATTTCGTTTTTAAACAAATTTTTCACTGCATAGAGATGTGTGATTGCACCAAAATCTTCAGTTAGTTTAACCTTAATATTAAAAAAACTTAAATCGAGGCTATTGTCCACATCAATGGCTGTCCCAATTATAATCCCTTCAGGAAAGATTGATGAATATCCCGATGTTACGATTGTATCGCCGTTTTCAACTTTAATATGATTTGGAATATCAGATAAATAACAATACTTAGTATCATTTCCGTCCCATTTTAGAACACCAAAATGATCTGAGGATTTAAGTTTTGCGCTAATAATAATATTTGTGTTCAGAATGCTCGACGCTGTACTGTAATTCTTTGAAACATGTCGAATAATCCCTACAACTCCTTTACCTGAAACTAATCCCATTTCGGGTTCTATTCCGTGCTTACTCCCTTTGTCGATCATCAGCATATTATGCTGTCTGCCAGTACTGTTATAGACTATCTTACAATCAATATATTTCCATTGTTGCTCATATACAGAGTCATATATTTCACTGAAAGATACTCGATTAGACTTATATGAAGATACTAAAGTGTTTTTAATTCTTGCGTTTTCGTCTGCAAGCTGTTCGTTGGCTTTTACTAAGACAAAAAAATCTTTTAAGCTTTGAATTCTCTCGTATATGCCTCCAGTAATGGCAGATGAAGCATTCAAATATGCCGCTCTGTGGTATGTATTAAAATTGAACAACATAGCGAAAGCAATAAACTCAAGCGTTAAAAAAAGCAATAGAGGATAAAACTTGACCAATATTCTAAGTAAATTTCTCATCTATATTTTTTAATCCTCGGTTATATTCGATATTTTCTTCTCATCCAACTTTATTCTATCGCTTTGTTGTCTTCTAAAGAATTGGTTTTACTCAATGTATCAAGACTGTAATAAACGGTCAGTTTTTAAATTTGTCTAGATTTTAACGAATGAGAAATTGGAATTTATCAACATTTTTCAATGTTATGCCTGTTCCTCGTGCTACAGCGTGTAAAGGATCTTCAGCCACATGAAACTCTATTTTTGTTTTCTCAGTAAGTCTTCTATCTAGTCCACGAAGCAATGCTCCTCCTCCAGTTAAAAATATACCTTTATTAAAAATATCTGCGTAAAGCTCTGGCGGAGTGTGTTCAAGTGTTGATAGAATAGCAGCCTCAATTTTAGAAATACTACGGTCAAGACAATGAGCTATTTCCTGATATGAAACCGGGATTTCAACAGGAAGGGCTGTCATTTGATGCGGACCTCTAACTACATAATCCGATGGTGGATCATCTAAATCAGACAACGCACTACCAACTTGAATTTTTATGTTTTCGGCTGTTCGCTCTCCAATTTTAATATTGTGTTGATGACGCATATATTCACGAATGTCAGCAGTAAAGTCGTCACCTGCAATTCTTATTGAACGGTTGCAAACTATACCTCCCAGAGATGTAACCGCAATCTCAGTTGTTCCTCCACCTATATCCACAACCATATTGCCTTCGGGCGCTTCAACATCAATACCTATTCCGAGCATGGCAGCCATAGGTTCGTAAATCATAAAAGCCTCACGTCCTCCTGCATGTTCAGCGCTGTCGCGAACTGCACGCATCTCTACCTCGGTGCTTCCTGAGGGAATACACACAACTATTCTTAATGCAGGCGAAAAGAGTTTTTTACGTTTATCAATCATCCTTATCATGCCGCGAATCATTTGTTCTGCTGCATGAAAATCGGCTATAACTCCATCTCGCAATGGTCTGACTGTCTGAATATCTTCGTGTGTCTTTCCTTCCATTTGCATTGCTTTTTCGCCAATAGCCACAAGCTTTCCTGTTAGCTTCTCTATTGCAACAATCGATGGCTGATCGACAACAATTTTATCATTATGTACAATGATGGTGTTTGCAGTACCCAAATCAATTGCAATCTCTTGTGTTAAAAATGAAAATAATCCCATATAGTTCTATGTTATTTAATGCTTAAAATGTCTTATTCCTGTCATTATCATACTCATATCGTGGTTGTTGCAATAATTAACCGATTCTTGGTCTTTTATGCTACCACCGGGCTGAATCACTGCTTTTATACCCTCTTTACACGCAATTTCTACCGAATCGGCAAAAGGGAAAAAGGCATCTGATGCCATGACTGCTCCCTGTAAATCAAACCCAAACGATTTTGCTTTATCGATAGCCTGTTTTAGTGCGTCAACACGCGACGTCTGCCCTGTTCCACTTCCAATAAGTTGCTTATTATGAGCTAAAACTATTGTATTTGATTTTGTATGTTTTACGATTTTATTGGCAAACAGTAAGTCGGAAATTTCACTTTCCGATAGTTGCTTGTTCGACACTACTTTCCAATTGTTTCTATCGGTAATCGCTCTGTCTTTCTCTTGTACAAGCGCTCCGTTAAGGGCTGTTCTATACTGCCATTGAGGCGATTTACATGGCTTGCGCTTCATCAGTATCCGCTTGGGCTTCTTGGTTAGAAGTTCAAGCGCCTCTTGAGCATATTCTGGAGCTATAAGAACCTCGTAAAAGAGCTTGTCAATCTCTTTTGCTGTTTCTAAATCTAATTTTTGATTTGTAATTATAATGCCACCAAATGCCGAAACTGGATCGCCAGCCAAAGCATCTTTCCACGCTTCTATAAGTGTATCGCGAATGGCAACGCCACAAGCATTATTATGTTTTAAAATTGCTATAACATTTTCTGTTTCGACAAATTCATCAATTAAATTAACGGCTGCATCAATATCGAGAATGTTGTTGTATGAAATCTCTTTGCCTCCATAGATTTCGAACATCTCTTCCAACTTCCCGTAGAAGAAGCCTTTCTGATGTGGGTTTTCACCATATCTTAGAGTCTTCTGCTCCATTACGCTTACTTTCAGGCTCTCCTGAAAATCGCCACCAAAATAATTCCATATCTGCGTATCGTAATGCGATGAAGTCATAAATGCCTCTTTAGCAAACAGTTGTCGCTCTTCTTCGGTAGTGTAACCTTTTTTAATTACTTCAAAAGCTCTATGATATTGATTTTTGTTGCTTACTACCAAAACCGATTTATAGTTTTTAGCCGCAGCACGAATCAAAGAAATGCCGCCAATGTCGATTTTTTCGATTATTTCAGCGTGTGATGCTCCATTTTTCACGGTATCTTCGAAAGGATACAGATCGACAATAACAAGATCTATAGCTTCAATCTCATAAAACTTCATCTCCTCTTGATCCTCTATATCATCAACTCTGCCCAAAATACCACCAAAAATTTTTGGATGCAACGTTTTAACACGTCCTCCTAAAATTGAAGGATAGTCGGTAAGTTTTTCAACCGACGTTACCTTATACCCTTGGTTCTTAATAAATTGACTTGTGCCTCCTGTTGAAATAAAACTGCACTCAATCTCATTTAATAATTTTAAAATGGGCTCTAAACCCTCTTTATTGAAAACTGAAATTAATGCTGTTTTAATTTTTCTATTTTGCATTGAATTTGGTGTTTTTGCAGCTAAAAATAGTACTTTATTTTTTAGTCACAAAAATAGCAGAAAACATTTTCAGTTACAATGTTTTGATTTATTTTTTAATATATTTGTATTTGGGAGTCGTAAGACCGATGTCGGAAGTCGGAAAAACTTTATAAACTTTATGAACTTTTAACTGTATATTATGAGAGTAAAAATTTTCACATTAACACTAACCCTATTAATTTCGGGTACTTTAATCTCACAAACCACCTGCGAACAGGCTACCGAAAAATTAAACGACTTATTACAACATCGCCTCGACAGGGTAGAGAAGTTAGTAGATGACGTGATGTGGTTTCAACGACTGAACGACATTGCATACGTTGACAAACTTTTTATTACAGGACCACCGTTAGCAAAAGAGAAAAATCCAACTGCCTTGGGAGCTGGCAACCCTGTGAAATTTTGGACTTATGCGATTTTTCCAAAAGATATTGACCGCTCGAAAAAATATCCATTAATTGTTTTGCCACATGGAGGAGTACATGCAGATTTTACAACCTATCATTTTCATATTGTCCGTGAGATGATTTCACAGGGATATATAGTCGTAGCGCCCGAATACAGAGGCAGTACAGGTTATGGCAAAGGACATTACGAAAAAATTGACTACGGCGGATTGGAGGTTGACGACGTTTTAGCCAGCAAAAACTACATGATAGAAAACTACAGTTTTATTGACAAAAACCGTGTTGGCATTGTTGGTTGGAGCCATGGAGGACTAATTACGCTTATGAATATCTTTAATTTCCCGGACGATTATAAAGTTGCATTTGCTGGTGTTCCTGTTAGCGATATAGTTGCAAGAATGGGCTATTACCATGATGATTACAGAGAGTTATTTGAAGCAGATTATCATATTGGGAAGTCGGCTCACGAAGACGTCAACGAATACCGCAGACGCTCTCCGGCTTGGAACACTCACAAATTCAAGGACACACCACTTCTCATTCACACTAATACAAATGACGAAGATGTAAATGTGCTTGAAGTAGAACATCTTATTAAATCTTTAAAAGCCGATAATAAAAAATTTGAATATGAAATTTTTAAAGATATCCCAGGCGGTCACTCATTTGATAGAATGGACACAAAAACGGCTAAAGAGATAAGAGTAAAAATATATAAATTTCTTTCCAAATATCTTAAACCCGAAAATCCTATTACTAACTTAGAACAGCTAAACAAAGCTGGGTATAAGTTTTAAAAAGTTTATTTAAGCACAGAACTTTTTATTTAATTTAAATGAATATCCGCATGAATACCTTACTTAATTAATAACCACATAGTCACATAGTTTTTTTATGTAAGGGAAAAATAGCTACACAATAATTATAGTAGCATAGCTACTATTACTATGTGTAAAACAAG
>Ga0208694_1000591_pt1 | contig 52853 bp, 57 predicted proteins | sample AD_UKC078_MetaG_FD_184442 | JGI IMG/M metagenome (GOLD analysis project Ga0208694, IMG submission 184442) | Active sludge microbial communities of municipal wastewater-treating anaerobic digesters from USA - AD_UKC078_MetaG (SPAdes) (version 2) | ecosystem: Engineered > Bioreactor > Anaerobic >...
TAGTGGTTTTTTTGCCATTTTTAGGTTAAATTTAAAAACTTATTTCCAGTTAAAAATACTTAATCGGAAATAAGTTCAATAATTTAAAGGCTTTTTTAAAAAACGGAATTAACTTTTTAATTTCGCGATTGTTAATTAATTGTAATTATTAATTAAGGTAATCAATAATTATTATTTTATATAACAATCAGGGTTATTTTTTATAATGAATTTTATGATAGAATAAAATTAAAGGAAGTGGATAATAATATGAGAATAAAAGTAGGGAATTTGAAATATGATGGTAATGGATTATACAAAGATGAATATAATCAAATATTTATTGTCGATAAAAGAAATAAACGTGTATATTTGATAGATGATAATGATCGCAAACTGGTGATTTTTCACCAGATTAGATATCTATTACCCTTACTAGTTTTTCTGTTAGTTGGTTATTTTGTAGATTGGATTGCAGGTGTTATATTAGGGATAGTTGTATTAATAGGATTAAACATTTGGTTGAATAGAGTATACTTGAAAGGCTTAGCTTGTGTTGATAATGTCGAAATACCTAAACAAAGTCATATTAAAGAAAAATATTTAAATACAAATAATGGTAACCTTATAGTTTTATTGGTAATAACTATTTTATTTCCAATACTCCTTATGATAAATTTATTTCAAACAGTTGGATCTATCGATAAAATTTTAGTTTTTGAAACATTTAATGATTTTGCTTTGATTATTGGTTCTATTATTGCTGGTGTTTATTCAATATATATCGCTTTTACCATTTTAGCAGCTATTATTGAGAAAAGAAAAATGTAGGAACTTAAATATGAAAGAAAAGATAATTATTATATTAACTGTATTAGATACATATTAATTTCTGTACAGCATTCGATACTAGTGAAGGAATGTTAGTTATAGTTCAATCTGCTTTGTATTGTAATGGATACTTTAAACATAATGGTTTATTATCTGTTAATCATTGTTAATGAATCATTATTAATTATTGGCAACAGCTTTACTATATATATTTAAATAGTTTTGAAAAGGAGGAATATTATTATGGAAAGTTTATTTCCAAAAAATAAAAAATTAATATTTGGAATGGTTCATTGTCTTCCGCTTCCAAATACTGTTGGCTTTTGTAATGATATGGAAAAAATTTATTCTAAAGCAAAATCAGATGCATTAACCTTAAAAGAAGCAGGAGTTGATGGTATAATCGTTGAAAATACTTTGGATGCTCCTTTTAGAGAAAAAATGGATAAAGAGCAACTAGTTGCTTTAGCTGCAATAACACGTTGTGTTGTTGAAACTGTGGATGTTCCTGTAGGTGTAAGTGCATCATTTAATGATGCTGAAAGTGCGATAGCAATAGCTGTTGCCACTGGTGCAAAATTCGTTAGATCAGCTGTATTTGTTGATAGTGTATACGTTACAGGTTTTGGTTTGATGAATCCTAGTTGTAAAGAAGTTCTAAATCAAAGATATTTGCAGAATGCATTTGATATAAAAGTGCTTGCAGATGTTCAAGTAAAACATTCTTACATGTTTAAAGAAACTGTCCCTATTGAAGAATCAGCAAAAATAGCGGTTGAAAATGGCGCCGATGGAATTATAGTTACAGGAATTTCGACAGGTTTGGAAACCCCAATTGATGTTATAAAAAGAGTAAAAGAGGTTGTCAACGTTCCTGTTATTATAGGTAGCGGATTTAATAAGAATAATTGTGTACAACAATTAGAAATTGCAGATGGTGCCATTGTTGGTTCTGCTTTTAAAATAAATAATGATATAACTAATCCTGTTGATTATGATTTGACTAAAACACTGGTTGATACTGTTAGAAATGTCTTTTAATTTTTTTAAAAATTTTATATGAAAGGAGAACAAAGTATGAAAGTAATTTGTTATTTGCCTGCAGGATATCCATCAATTGACAGAACTTTGGAAATTGCAGATTTATATATAGAAGGAGGTTGTGATATTATCGAATGGTCAATCCCTCCTATTAATCCCTATATTGACCCACCATATATAGCTGAAAAAATGATTGAAGCTAGAAATAAATGTGGTAATTTGAATAAATATCTTGAATTAATAAAAATATTTAAAGAAAAATATCCAGAAAAGATTGTTTGTCCTTTACTATACAAAGAGACATTATACGAAATTGGCATTGAAAAATTTGGAATATTTTGTAAGGAGTTGAAAATAGATACGATTATCTCTGCAAATATCACAGATTATCATGACAAAAAAGAATTATTGAAATATGGAATTAGCATTGCTCCTTGGGTATCGTTTGCTATGGAAGACGCCATGATAAAAGAAGCCTTAGAAACAAAAAGTTTTATTTATATGCAAGCAATGTTAAATGAAGAAGATAAAAAAGCTGGTTTGGACAATTCAACATTATCAAAATGTATTAATAAGCTCAGAGAAATTGGCATTGAAAATCCTATTTATTGTGGAGTAGGTATTAGGACTATCAAAGATGCGCTATTTTTAAAAAAATCAGGAGCACAAGGGTTTTTCTTAGGAAGTAGTCTAATTAAACACTATGATTCACCTTCTGATTTAATTAATACAATTAAAGAGTTTAAGCAAGCTGTTATATAGAAAAGGAGTTAATTATTATGAAAAATTTTATGTATCATATTCCAACAAAAGTGCATTTTGGTAAAGGAGCTATTAGTAATTTGCCAGATAGTATCAAAGAGTATGGGAACAAAGTTTTATTAGTTTATGGTGGAGGAAGTATTAAGAAACTTGGTATTTATGATGAAGCTGTAAAATTGATGAATGAAAATGGAATTGAATTTATCGAATTGTCAGGTGTTGAACCTAATCCAAGAGTAGAAACAGCTGATAAGGGAGCAAAATTATGTAAAAAACATAATGTTGAGGTGGTATTAGCAATAGGAGGCGGAAGCACTATGGATTGTGCTAAAGCAATTGCAGCTGGTGCTTATTATGATGACACTATATGGGATTTTGTTAGTGGAAAATCTAAGATTGGTAAAGTTTTACCAATAATTACAATTGTTACTTTAGCTGCTACTGGTTCAGAAATGGACACTAGTGCGATTATCACTAAATGGGAAACTAATGAAAAAGCTGGTTTATCTGGTCCTAATTTAAGGCCAAAAGTTTCTATCTTAGATCCAGAGTATACATTTTCAGTGAGTAAATACCAAACTGCAGCAGGAACAGCAGACATTATTAGTCATGTATTAGAAGTTTATTTTAACAATAATCCTGGAGCTTTTTTACAAAGTAAGTTTTGCGAAGCAGTTTTAAAAACTTGTTTTAAATATGGTCATGTTGCATATAATGAACCAGAAAATTATGAAGCTAGGGCAAATTTATTGTGGTCAGCAAGTTGGGCAATTAATGGTTTGTGCACCAAAGGAGCGCCTGTTGGATGGTCAGTTCATTCTATGGAACACGAATTAAGTGCATACTACGATATAACTCATGGCGTTGGATTAGCGATTTTAATGCCACATTGGCTAAGACATATGCTAAGAAAAGAAAATGCTTATAAATATGCTGAATTTGGTGTCAATGTATTAGGTATTGATCCCACGTTAGATGAAATGGAAATCGCTAATAAAGCTATTGATGCTTTAGCAAATTACTTAAAAGATATGGATTTGCCTACTACATTAACAGAAGTAGGTATTGATGAAACATATTTTGATATTATGGCTGAAAAAGCTGGAAAAGGATTAGCTAATGCCTTTATTCCAATGGATAAAGATGATGTTTTAGCAATTTTTAAAGCATCTTTATAATGATAAAAAAGCAAATAAATAATAAACCCTTCTTTTAAAATAGGAGGGTTTTTGTTTAAAAAAATATAAAAATAGTTAGGCATTTAAATATAAATAGATTATTCATTATGTTATAATGTATAAAAAGGAATTAAGATGTATAAAGTAGGACAGGTAATACAGGGGACGATTACAGGAATTAAACCATATGGTGCTTTTGTCAAAGTTGATGAGAAAACTTCAGGTTTAATTCATATATCGGAAATTAGTGAATACTACATTAATGATGTCTCATACTTTTTTAAAAAAGGTGAAAAAGTAGTGGTCAAAATTATTGATATTGACAAGATGGGTCAATTAAGACTTTCATTAAAAGCTATTCAAACTAATAGAAAATATGCTATTCCAACTAAAAAAGATATTGCCAATATTGAAAAGATTGGCTTTAAATCTTTGCAAGAAAAACTACCTGACTGGATAAAGAATACATTAGAAGGGAAATTATGATTAAACTAGATTATTCACATGCTTTATTAAAAGAAGATATTAATGATTATCAAACTAAAGTTGATGAAATTCATCAAAGTATTATTAAAAAAACAGCTAAAGGGAGCGACTTTTTAGGTTGGGTTGATTGGCCAATAAACTATGATAGAGAAGAGTTTAAACAAGTCAAAGAAGTAGCTAGGGAAATCAGAGAAAATGCTGATGTACTTCTAGTTTGTGGAATCGGCGGTTCTTATTTGGGAGCAAGAAGTGCAATCGAGATGATGAATGGTTTGTATGATGATGATAAAGTTGAAATCATTTATGTAGGTAATACAGTTTCTGCTACTTATATCCAACAAGTACTAGACCATATTAAAGGGAAGAGTGTTTACTTGAATGTTATTTCTAAATCGGGCTCAACTACCGAAACTGCGATTGCTTTTAGAATCTATCAACAATATGTTGAAGATACTTATGGATTAGAGGAGAGTAAAAAAAGAATTATCGCAACTACTGATAAAAACAAGGGAACATTAAATAATTTAGCTAAAGTTAAGGGTTATAGAATGTTCGTTATTCCTGATGATATTGGTGGCAGGTATTCAGTATTTACTGCGGTAGGACTTTTACCAATTGCTTCAGCAGGATTAGATATTGATAAGTTAATGGCTGGTTGCCAAAAAGCAAGAGAAGATTTTTCTACTAGCGATTTAAGTAAAAATACTGCCTATCAATATGCAGTATTAAGAAGAATGTTAGAAAAACAAGGGAAAACTGCTGAGTTTTTCGTCACTTATGAACCACATTTAGCAATGATTGCAGAATGGTGGAAACAATTATATGGTGAATCAGAAGGTAAGGAAGGAAAAGGTATTTTACCTGCTTCAGTAAACTTTACAACTGATTTACATTCAATGGGACAATTCATTCAAGAAGGATATAAATGTTTCTATGAAACAGTACTAATGATTGAAAATCCAACTATGGATGTTGTTTTCCCTGCTTGCAAGGAAGATTTAGATAATATGAATTACTTAGCTGGAAAAAATGTTAACTGGGTAAATAAAATGGCATTTGAAGGAACGCTAGCTGCCCATGTTGAAGAGGGTGAAGTTCCAAATATTGTTCTGTATTTAAAAGATACCAGCGAGTTTAGTTATGGTTATATGATTTACTTTTTCTTTATTGCTTGTGCAATGACAGTATTGATGCTAGATGTAAATCCATTTAATCAACCAGGTGTTGAAGTTTATAAGAAAAACATGTTCAAATTATTAGGAAAAGAGTAGGTAATCTTATAAATTTTTTTATTAATTTACAAGAAGTTATAATTAACCCAAAGAAAAAGAATCTATCATCAAATAAATAGATTCTTTTTAAATATTTCTTATTCTTCTACTTTTACAAATGTATCTCCAGATTTAGATGATAATATATCAGCATCTAATCTTAACTCATTTATTGAATTAATAGTTATAGCAAAACCATCAGGCTCTGTTCCATTTGACCAAACCGATTTAAATGCTTTATTTCTGTTTTGCCATTTCATAGTTGAACTTGAAATACGATAGTATTCTTTAAGCACAACTTTATTAATTGTACTGCCATCCATATAAAATTCATGTAATTCAAACTTCCAGTTTTCATGCATAATTATGTAACTTCCATTGGATTTATTGACATAAACACCTTCAAAATTTGAATTTGTTGTTGCACTGATTTTTTCTGATCCTGTAATATAATGTTTCATAGCTATGAAAGTGACTCCATATTTCCATACTTCCACATCTTTAACATATTTGTAACGTTTTTCAAGAGTTGCTTCATATAAAAGAATAGGAGGATTATTTGATAAAAATTTTAATTTTGTTACAACAAAATCAGGTTTTTTATCTTCAATTAAATTTTTAACAGATTCACTATCAATTTGTGGTTTATCTGGAGCTTTATAACCATAATCTGCAGCTTTTTTATTTGGATCATAATTATTACTCAACAATGTTTTACCATCACCAGTTCCAGAATCATCATCTGATATTGTATTGATTACTACTTTTTGTAATGTAAGTTCTCCATCTTTAACAATTGCTTCACCTTCATATTCAGCACTATAAGTGCCATCATTTGAGTTAAACCTTAAAGTAAACTTTATTACATCATCTTCAACTTCTTGTGATACAACTGAGTATGAACCTTTCATTCCTTCTGTTACATTTTTATCAACACCTTCAATCAAGTTTTTCAACATACTTGGAGTAATTTCTTTCATTTCATAATCACTTTCCAGAATTTCAAAAGTATCTATTACCCAACCATCTTTAGTAGCTGTTGATTTAATCTGATATTTTGCTTCATATTCAAACAAAGCTGAACTTCCAGTATAATTGACAATAAGATCATCAGTCTTTTTATCACATGTTCTTGAAACGATAATATAAGTACCAGTAAAATCATCATTATCTAAAACCGGATCCTTCCCTTTTAAATATTCAGCCAAAGCATTTTCAGCAATAGGTTCAAGGCTTATTTCCTTATCACCACAACCAATTAATGTTGTAAATACAAATAATATTACAAGTATTAATTTGATAATTTTTTTCATAATTTTTAATCTCCTTTGAATATTAAATATTATATATTTAGTAGTTAATAATTAACTACAATATTCTACTTTAAAGAGTAACGATTAAGTTTTAGTTTTGAAACAATTTATCTAATAATTTCATAAAAGCTTTAGTAAAATTTAATTTGTTTTAGCTTTTATAAACAAGGATTTGTGATTATATTTTAAAATCTCATATTTATCTTGTTACTATAATATTTATATATTATTGAATTCTATTAATGAATTATTTTTAAATTTTAACTTTCTATTTTATAATTAAAATATATCATTTATATAAAAAACTGTAAATATAAATAGTAATTTAGAATTATCTAGATTTTTGACAAATAGAAAAATTTGTTATTAAGTGATTAAAGATGATAATATTTCATGAAAATATAGTAAAAGAGTTTTGGAATACAATGTATTACAGGTTATTGAGGGAAAATAAGGTATAAAATTAAAGGATTTATTATTATGATAGTAAATAATAAAAGATATAAAATTATAAGGTTATTAGGAAAGGGAAAAGGTGGATATTCATACTTAGCAATTTATGAAGGGGTTTTTTATACATTGAAAAAAATTCACCATGAACCTTGTGATTATTATACATTTAATAATAAGATTGAAAGTGAGTTGAGAGATTATCAAACATTATTGAATCTTGATGTTCTAGTGCCTAATTTAATAGAAGTTGATATACAGAATGAAATTATTATCAAAGAATATATTGAAGGTAAAACTGTGTTAGAGAAGATACAAAATAAAGAAGATATTAGTTTAGAAATAATCTTGATAAAAAAATAGCTGAGCACTTGAAAAATAACAATATTAATATCGATTATTATCCCAGTAATTTTATTTTGTATCGTGATTTGCTTTATTATATTGACTATGAATGCAATGAGTATATGTCTCAGTACGATTTTGATAATTGGGGAACTAAGTACTGGTTTAATGGTTAGATTTTACTAAAAAAAAATAGAAACCATACACAATCGCTATAACATAAATGGCAATATACGTATATAATATAGTTGTATAGGAGGTGTTACAATGTTTAAAAAATTTAAGGCTTATACATTAATTTTATGGGTTATTGGTTGGGCTATTGCTTACTTTATACTTTTACCGCCAATTAATCCAACAAACCTTGGTTTCTGGATGTTTTTTTTACCAGCAGTTTTTGGGCCAATATTCATTGTTGTTCAAACAAAAACAATCAGTAAAGGTTTTAACAAAGGAAAAGGTTTATATCCAACTTTTATAGTTATAGGTATTGTTGTAGTTTATTTGTTGGGTACTGTAATCTTTTCACCAATGTTTTCTTCAAATCTATACAAAAATAGAATACAAATAACAAACGGTTCTTTTAAAGATGATATTAAAGAAGTTGATTTTAACAACTTACCATTATTAGATAAAACTTCTGCTCGTAAAGTAGGAGATAGAGTAGTTGGACAAATCCCTGAATTGGTTTCACAGTTTACAGTTAGTGATGAATATTCTTTAATCAATTATCAGAATAAAATTGTTCGTGCCACACCATTAGAGTATGATGGTTTTTTCAAATACTTAGCCAATAAGCAAGGCACTGCAGGTTATATTTTAGTTGATTGTACTACCGGAGAGGCTACTTTAGTAAAAACACAAGATGGTTTGAAGTATTTGCCAAGTGCTTACTTTTTTCATGATTTAAATAGACATTTACGATTTAATTATCCTTTCATAAATTTTGGAGATATTTCCTTTGAAGTTGATGAACAAGGTGTTCCTTACTGGATAGTTCAAACAATAAAATATACCTGGGTTAATTTGAGAAAAGAGGTCAGTGGAATAATAGCGGTTAATGCTATTACTGGAGAAACTCATAGGTATGAGATAAAAGATATTCCAGAATGGATTGATGAGGTCTTTGATGCTCATTTAGTCATTGAAGAAATAGATTCATGGGGAAGATATCAAAATGGTTATTTGAATAGTGTATTTGCTCAAAAGAATGTTGTTCAAACAACTGATGGCTATACTTATATGACAATGAATGATGATGTGTATATGTATACTGGAATTACTTCAATTTCATCAGATGAAAGTAATATTGGATTTGTTTTAGTTAATTTAAGAACTCATGAAGCAAGATTCTATGATGTTCCAGGAGCGGAAGAATATAGTGCAATGGATTCAGCAACAGGACAGGTACAAGAAAAACAATATACGACAACTTTTCCTCTTTTAATCAATCTTAATGGTCGACCAACTTATTTATTATCATTAAAAGATGATGCAGGATTAGTTAAAATGTATGCTTTTGTAGATGTTGTAAATTACCAAAAAGTAACAGTTACTGATGCTTCATTAGGTATTAAATATGCTTCAGAACAGTATTTGAAAATGATGGGTATTTCTAGTGAAGAGGTGCATGATGTTACTGAAGCAGTTATTACAATAAAACAGTTAACTAGTGTTGTTGTTGATGGAAATACATATTACTATATTATTAGTGATACAGATGAAAAATATAGTATTAAAGCTATTGTAGAATTATCAATTACACCATTTATGGAAATAGGAAAAACTTATAAGGTTAAATACTACAATGATAATCAAATTAATGTAATAGTTTTGATAGAAGAAATGAATAATTAAAATAGGAGGATAATATATGAAATCTGGCATCTTAAAGCAGAGAATACAAGAGGGTAGATTCGATGAAATATTTATTGATTTATATCAAGATCTATCTGGATTAGAATATCAAAGAAAAAGATATATCGAAGCTATTGAAAAATTCGAACAGTTATATGGTGAAAATGATGTTAGTTTATTTTCAGTGCCAGGAAGAAGTGAAGTTTCAGGAAATCATACTGACCATCAAAATGGAAAGGTTTTGGCTTGTGCTGTAAATATTGATATTATTGCGGTCGCTGCAGAAAATAAAAGTAATTTTGTTAACATCACTAGTGATAACCGTAGATGTAATGGTGTAGCAATAAATGATTTAGAAATGAAGGAAGAAGAAAAAAGATCTACTAGATCATTAGTTAAAGGTGTTTTAAAGAAATTAGATGATGAATTATATCGTATTGAAGGATTTAGTGCTTATATGACTAGCGATGTTGCTACTGGCTCTGGTTTAAGTTCTAGTGCTGCTTTTGAGACAATGGTTGGAAATATTGTTTCAGGTTTATTTAATAAAGGTGAAGTTGATCCAGTCGTAATTGCTAAAGCTGGCCAGTATGCTGAAAATGTTTACTTTGGCAAACCATCAGGTTTAATGGATCAAATGGCTTGTTCAGTTGGAAACTTGATTTATATTGATTTTGAAGATAATAGTCAACCAGTGGTAAAAAAGGTTCAGGCAGATTTTTCAAAATTTGGTTATAGTTTATGTATTATTGATTCTAAAGGTTCTCATGCTGGTTTAACTGATGATTATGCTGCCATCCCTTATGAAATGAAGAGTGTTTGTGAGTTGTTAGGTAAAACATTAGTTAGAGAAGTTACTGCTCAAGAAGTATTAGAAAATATAGATGAAATTAGAGAAAAATGTGGTGATAGGGCATTGCTTAGAACACTACATGTTATTTATGAAAATGAAAGAGTAGAAAAGGCAGTTGATGCTTTAGAATCAAATAACTTTAAAGCATTTTTGGATGTTGTTAGAGAATCGGGGAATTCATCATTTAAATATTTGCAAAATGTTTACTCTAACCATGATATAAAAGATCAAGCTTTATCGATTGGCTTAATGTATTCTGAAAAAATACTACAAGACAATGGCGTTTGTAGAGTTCACGGTGGCGGATTTGCTGGTACAATTCAAGCATTTGTTAAAGATGATTTTGTTAAAATATATAAAAAAGAAATTGAAAAAGTCTTTGGAGTGGGATGTTGCCATGTTTTAAAAGTTAGAAAATATGGGGGAAGACAATTAGTGTAGAGAGGTGAATAATGACAGTATATTTAGTAGATTTTGAAAATGTAAAAAGTGATGGCTTATATGGTATCAACGAATTGTCTCAAAATGATACAGTTTATATTTTCTATAGTGTAAATGTGGATAAGATTTCATTTGCGGTACATAAAAAAATTATAGAATCAAAAGCAGATATCAAAACTTTTAAAGTAGAAGTAGGGCATAAAAATGCTTTAGATTTTCAGTTGGCAAGTTATTTAGGGTTTTTGTTAAAAGAAGATAGTTCAAAAGAATATGTTATTGTATCTAATGATGCTGGCTTTGGCCCATTAGTTGCTTTTTGGAAAAAGAAAAACTATGATATAATTCTTGCAGCAGATTTAACAAAATTGAATCAAAAACAAAAATATACAAAATTGTATAATCAAGTCAAAGGGTTAGTAGAAGATAATGAACAAGCAAAATTATTAACTGACTGCATTTTGAAATATAAGACTAAACAAGGTTTGAATAATGCCATTGTTAAAGTCTATGGCACAACTGTTGGTGGAAAGCTTTACAAGGCGATAAAACCACTGATTATGGACAAAAAAGGCAAGTAAATGAAATTACTTTCAATATTTTGTTAATTTATTGAAAAAATTTTCAAAGTAAGTTAAAATGTGATTAGAGGTATAGGTTATGGAATTTTTACAATTAGTCAGTCAAATCTTTGGTTATCTTTTGCCGATTATAGGTACTATTGCTTTAATTATTTTGATGGTAGTTGGAGTAAAAGCGACTAAGTTAATAAAAAGAGTTGAGAATTCATTAACTAACGTTGATGCGATTGTATCAACTGCTAACGATACAATTGGAAACTTAAATAAAACTATTGAAACAGCAAATAAATATGTTGATGATTTTGGTGTAACAGCCAAAACAATTAACAATGTATCTATGACTGTTGAAGCGGTAAGATTTACATTGGAACAAATGGTTAAAAAATTTATCGCAAGATGGACAAAAGAATATGAACAAATAAAGAATATGATTTTATCTTTTTTAGAAAAAATAGAAAATAAAGATAGAATTGTTGCTGATGAAAGAAAAGAAAGTAATAATACAACAGAAAGTGAGGAATAAAATGGAAGAAAATAAAGTTAAATGCACTGAAGAATGTGTCGAAGAATGCCCTGAAAAAGGTATAGAAGAATGTGAAAAAGAATGTAAAGAAAAATGTGAAGAAAGCGCAGAAGGCTTCGAAGAGGTAGTTGCAAAAGTAAAAGAAGCAGTTGAAGATGTAAAAGAAGGAATTAAAGAATCATTTGCTAAATTAGCAGAAGGGTTAAATGATATTAACCTAAACAAAGAGACTTTAAAAGGTTATCTTGATGAGTTTTCAGAAAAAGCAAATGAATTATCAGCTCAAGCAAAAGAAAAGTTTGCAGAATTCAACGAAGAAAATAAAACTGCTGAAAAACTTGAAAAAGCAAAAGAAACTGTTACAAATGTAGCTCAACAAGTTGGTGAAAAAGCAACTGAATATTACAACAAAGCTTTAGAAAATGAGGATTTCAAGAAAACAGTTGAAACTGTCTCTGAAAAAGCAAAGGAAGCATCAGAATTTGTTAGTGGTAAATACCAAGAATTTATTCGCGATCCTAAAGTTAGAGAAACAGTAGTTGTTGCTAAAGAAAAAATTGAAAATGTTTTTGAATCTATCAAAGAAAAAATTCACAAAGAAGAAGAAAAAGAAGAAGTAGAAAAAGAAGAAGAAAATAAGGAAGAATAGTATATGAGCACGTTAAATGATGGAAAGAAAAAAGTAACTATTTATTCAGTAGCTCACGAAGCTGGTGTATCATTAGCTACGGTTTCTCGTGTCATTAACGACTCATCACTAGTGAAAGAAGAAACGAGAAAAAGGGTTGAAGAAGCAATTATTAAATTGGGTTATCGACCTAATGCGGTAGCACAAGGTTTAGCCTTAAAAAAGACAACTACTATTGCTCTAGTTATTCCTGATTCTAGTTTCTTGTATATGGGAAAAATTATTAATGGATTATTGGATGTCGCTAAAATTTATAAATACAATATCGCAATCCATACAACAAGTAGCAGTATTAATGAAATGAGTGAAATAATTGATAATATTGTTAAATCTAGAGCTGATGGAGTAATTGTTTATAATGATTGTTTAACTGAGCAAGAAGTAGCGATATTGAATAGTTTTTCTACCCCAATGGTTTACATTGGTCACAAAATAAAAGCAGATGATGCTTGTAATGTATTTGTTGACTATAAAAAAGCCTTATATGAATTAACTGATAAGTATATTCAAGAAGGGTATAAAGATATTGTTTTAATCGAAGATAAGAAAAATCCAATGATGATGGATGAACTATTGCAAGGAATTAAAAAAGGATTTAAAAAACATAATATAGAGTTTGATGGGCTGATTGAAATTCCTGATAATTATCATAATTCTTATGATTATTTAAATGAATACTTCAAAGATAGCAAACATCAATTAGTCATTACCGTAAGGGATTCTCAAGCAATGGCAGTGCTTAATGCTTGTACAGAAAATGGAATTAGTATTCCAAAAGATACTGACTTAGTTTGTGTTATGGATTCTATATATACTGACATGGTTCGTCCAAGAATTTCATCATTTTTCATTCCATCATATGATTTAGGTGCATTAGCGATGAGAGTTATGACCAAGATGTTAAATGATGATGAGATTAAAGAAAAAGAATATCAATTGAGCTATATTTATAAAAATAAAGCATCAACAAAAGTTTAGGAAGTAGCAAAAAACTACTTCCTTTTTTCTAGTGCTTAAAAAGATTAACAATAAAGTCATAATATGGTAAAATAAGTAGGCACGAGGTGGAAGATATGACTTTTTTAGAAGAATTAAATTGGCGTGGATTAATTAAGGATGTAACAGATTTAGAAGGATTAAAAGAAAGATTAAAAAGCCCAATCACTTGTTATTGTGGTTTTGACCCTACAGCTGACTCTTTACATGTTGGTCATTTACAGCAAGTATTACTGTTAAAAAGATATCAAGTCGCAGGACATACTCCGATTATTTTAGTTGGTGGTGCTACTGGTATGATTGGAGATCCAAGAATGACTAGTGAAAGAAACCTTTTAACATTAGAAGATGTTAGATATAATGCTGAATGTATTAAAAAGCAATTAGCACATTTTTTATCTTTTGAAGGTGAAAATGCCGCAATAATGGTTAATAATTATGATTGGATTAGTAAGTTAAATGTTATAGATTATTTAAGAGATTATGGAAAATGTTTCAATTTAAGCTATATGTTAGCTAAAGATGCTGTTGCTTCAAGACTTGAAACAGGTATTTCGTATACAGAATTCTCATATATGTTGCTGCAATCAATTGACTTTTTACATTTATATTTAAACTACAACTGTGAATTACAAATAGGTGGTTCAGATCAGTGGGGTAACTTAACTTCTGGTTGTGAACTAGTTAAAAAGATTGAAGATGGTTCTAAGGTTTATGGAGTTACTTCACCTTTAATTACTAAATCAGATGGTTCTAAATTTGGAAAATCTGAAGGTCAAAATGTCTGGTTGGATCCAGAAAAGACTAGCGCTTATGAATTTTACCAATTCTTCTTCAATATTGCTGATAATGATGTTGTTAATATGTTAAAAAGACTTTCAATGAAGTCAGTTAAAGAAATTGAAAATTTAGCTATTAAAGTAAAAAATGAACCTCATTTAAGAGAAGCGCAAAAAGCTTTGGCAGAAGAGTTAACTGAATTAGTTCATGGTAAAGAAGGTCTGCAAAGTGCTTTAAATATAACTGAAGCTTTATTTAGTGGAAATATTAAAGATTTAACCAACAAAGAAATAAAAGATGCTTTTAAAGATGCTAATACAATTGATATAGAAGAAAATGTCTTATTGATTGATGCTTTAGTCAACTCAAAGGCAGCATCAAGTAAAAGAGAAGCAAGAGAGTTTATTAATAATGGTTCAATCTCTATCAATGGAGAAAAATGTACATCATTAGAAAAAATACTAACAAAAGATGATAGTTTAGATGGTGAAACTATTGTCATTAAAAAAGGAAAAAAGAGTTACTTCATTTTTAAAGTATAATTGTTTGAAGGAAGGTTAAAAATGAAAAAAATACTGATATTAATAGTTTTAATTATTACTTTAGCGGGTTGTAATAAAGAAGAAACAAGACAATTAGATAAAGAAAAATATAATGCTTATTTAACTTATTATAATGCTATTTTATCTGCTGAAAATAAACAAACAGAGTCATCTTGTTTTGATATTGAGTTAGTTGTTAACAAGATTGCAGAAGATAAATATCGCTATGATGTTATTATTGATAATCCAAAAGTTGCAATGTTTGATATTAAAGCTTTAGCTATCATTGAAACCTTATCTTTAGAGATTGATCAAGAAAACATGATGCCTTCAGTTGGTATTTTAGATGGATATCATTATAGCATGGTTCCAGGACAGTTAGATAAGGAAAATGATTTTTATGAGGGGATAATTCTTTCTTTAACTAGTAAAGAAAGTGCCCTAAGAGTTTCGGTAATGGTTGATTATAAACCGTTAAATGAGGAAGAAACAATTCGCCAATATTTTTCTTTATATACAACTTACGAAGAAGTAGAAGAATTAACAGGAGAATAATATGGATAAAAAAAGTAGAAAACAGTCAATTGTTGCGGGTGCTTTAACGGGTAGTGCTGGTATTTTTGTCACCAAAGCATTATCACTTTTATACGTTATCCCATTTAATGAAATTGCTAAGGAAGCAACTGTTTTTTATTCTTATGCTTATACTGTTTATGATGCTGTACTTCAAGTATGTTTATCAGGTTTACCATTTGCTATTGCTACATTAGTTGCTAAATATGCTACTAAAGATGATTATGCAACTGTAAGATTGGTTAAAAAAGTTTCTAGAAGTATTATTACAGTTATTGGTTTAATTAGTTGTATACTTTTGATTACTTTTGCTAAACCTTTAGCTTATATGATTGTTCCAACTGATTTACAATCAACAGATTATATTAGAAATACCCAAAATGTATTGACTATTGTTGCTTTTGCTTTAGTTTTTGTTCCTTATTTGAGTTATTATAGAGGCTTTTATCAAGGATTGAAAGAATTTAAAACTTATTCAATAACTCAAGTTTTAGAACAAGTTGTCAGAATTGCTTTTCTTATATCAGCCAGTAGTATTTGTGTTTATGCTTTGAACTTAAATCGTGTTTGGGCTGCTTATATGGGGGTAGCTTCTACTAGCATCAGCGCCATCTTTACGATTATTTATTTTATGACTTTTGAAAAAAAATATGAGTTGACCCATGAACAAGTTGATACTAGAAGTGAGTATTCAAATAAAGATATTGTAATAGAATTGTTTAAAGTCTCCATTCCTTATTTATTAAATTCTCTAATGATATCAACAAGTGCATTGTTTGTATTGTTATATTTTGCCAGTGGCTTGGAAGCATATGGTACCAGTGCAAAATTAATTACTATTTATCAAGGAATTATTAATTATCAAAGCTCTAAACTTGCTTCAATTCCAATGATTATTATGACTGGTTTTTGTTTAGCTATCATACCTCATATTACTGAAGCAGTAACTAATAATGATGATAAAAAAGTGGTTGATTTGGTACATAAGATTATGGAAACAGTTAACTTTCTATCAGTGCCAATCTGTTTCTTTATGTTATTTTTTGCTAAAGAGATTTACTACATAATGTATGGCAATTATTATCTTGATATTGGAACTAATATGTTATCTAAAACAATTGTTAATCAGTTCTTGATGAATTTTTTTGGAATAACAATATCTACTTTAATTGCTTTACAACTTAGAAAGACTTATTTAATCTTGGAAACATCTAGATTAGTCTTTATGTTGGCTCTCTATAAAATATTTCTGGTTAATTTTGGTGTTAATGGATATTTTATCATTAAAGCTACTGAATATGTTCTTTATGTGATTGCAGGTTTATTTATTATTAAATCAAAATATGGCATAAATTTTAAAAAAATGCTTGATTCATTTACTAAAAGTTGGATGGGGGCTATACCAATGTTTATTATTGCTGCTATTTATGTTCAATTTGAAGTAAATGTTGGAGCTATGAATAGGTTTGTAGTATTAGTATTAACAGGTTTAATGTTTTTAATTTGTATTGGAGTTTATATTGTGATTACCTACAAGTTAAATGTAATAACAGAGTTGTTTAATATTACTATTTCAAAAGAAACACTTGTTAATTTAAAAAATAAATTGTTTAAAAAAGAAGAAAGAATTTAAGAATCCTTTTTAAAACAAAAAAAAGAATGATTACTGATTTGCGCAAATCATTCTTTTATTATAAGTTAACTATTTCTTTCTGTTGTAGAATTCTACTACTAATAATTCATCAAAGTCAGCATTTAATTCATTTCTTTCAGGAACTCTTACAAATTCACCTTTCATAGTTTTTCTGTCAAAAGTGACAAATGCAGGAGTATTTAAGACTGCTTCTAGTGAATCAATAACAGCAGGGTTATTTCTCATTTTTTCTTTAACTTCAATAATCATACCTGGTTTAACTTGGTATGAAGGGATGTCAACTTTTTTGCCATTTACCAAGATATGACCATGGTTAACTAATTGTCTAGCACCTCTTCTTGTTCTAGATAGTCCCATTCTATAAACTACATTATCTAAACGAGATTCTAATAACTGCAAGAATACTGTACCTGTAACACCTTTAGCTCTTGAAGCTTTATCGAATAAATTTGAGAATTGTCGTTCATTTATTCCATAAGTGAAGCGCATTTTTTGCTTTTCAGCTAACTGTTGACCATAGTTTGTCTGTTTGATTCTTCTTGTTGGACCATGTTGTCCAGGAGCATAAGCTCTTTTTCTTAGTTCTTCACCAGTTTCTAAAATAGAGAAGTTTAATCTTCTAGCTTTTTTCCATACTGGTCCTGTGTAACGTGCCATTTTTAATTTCCTCCTAGTTTTTAATATACTAGCTTGTGTGAATTAATTATTTGGGGTGTTGATCTTTCACTTAAACAGCAAGCTACTTTTCTTTTAAGATCAACGCACACAAAATAACCTTCACATGCTGCTATCGGCTTAATTAATTTAACATTAATAGATTAGAATGTCAAATCTATTTTATTATTTTTATAAATATTTAAATATGATACAATACTTGTGAGAGGTGACATGTATGCCAATGGCTCAAATATATGAAAATATTGTAAATTCAGGTTGGATTTATGTAATCATTGCATTATTTTTCTTTTTAATTATATTAATTGTTTTAAGAATTAATAAAAAGAAAAAAATGAGAAGAAGGATTGATTCTATTCAAATCAAGATGAACAATTTAAGAAGTCATCCTTTTAATGCGGATATTTCAAAAATGGATGCCATTGCTAGAATAAATATTAACATTAAAGATACAGCTCAACAATGTAAAAAGGATTTTGATATCATTCAAAACAATTTAAAAAACTGCACAAGTTTACTTCAAGATGCAGTAGAAGCCTTTGATACAAATAATTTGAGAGTGTGTGATGAAAAACTTGTGGAAATTGAAAAAGTGATGGAAGAAACAAGAGCTTTAACAACAAAACTTTCAGATGTTACCAATGCGGTTTTAAATCAATCTTCAATGCAGAGAAGAAGAATTAATGAATTAAAAGACAAGTATCGTGAAATAAAATTGATGATTAATGATAATCCTAATAATTATACTTTTTCTTGGGAAGCTGTTGCTGAAATTTCTAATGCTATATCTCATAAGTTTTCTGATTTTGAAGCCATAATGGGCGCTAGCAAATATGATGAAGCAGCTACTTTATCAGAGGAAATATCTTTATCAATTGATATCTTCAATGATTTGGCTTTAAAACTTCCGGAGCTCATTAATTTAGCTCGTGTTATTATTCCAAATAAAATTGGGGAGTTAAATTCTTCTTATTTAGTTACTAAAGCACAAGGTGCATATTTAGATCATTTAAGTGTTGACTCTGTTATTGATACAATCAATGAAACATTGAATGATGTATTGGCTAAAATTAAAATTTGTGATATTGAATCAGTTGACAACAAACTGACTGATTGTGAAACAAAAATAAATAATTTATATTCTTCAATTGAAAAAGAAAAAATTGCTCATCGTCAATTAATAAACACAATAAACGAGTGCAAATCAATTTTAGAAACTACTAAAGAAATTTTAGATGCTTTAAAAAATAAAGAAAAAGATTCAATTGAAAGGTATGAACTTACCGAAACAGTTGATAATATTACTAAAGCAGTAAAAACATATGAAGGAAATAAAACAGCTTTTGATTCATTAAATGATTCATTTAATGCCAACAGCATTCCATCAACGACATTACTGATTTCGTTTGAAGAATTGTTAAATGATATTAAAGTTGCGATAAAGCAGTGCCAGAATATTAACATTGAAATTGCTTCAACAAAAACTGAGGAATTAAGAATAAAAGAATTAGTTGATCAGTTCACTGTAGTCTTAAATGAAGTAAAAGTTTCTATCAGACTATCTCGTTTGCCAAATATTTCTGACAAATATCAGCAAGATATAGATTTGGCTGAAAAATATTTGGAACAGTTGAATGGGATGCTTTCAAGTGAAGTAATGGATATTAAAAAAGCGACAGATTTTGTAAGTCAAACTCAAAAACATATCTTGTCGTTATTCAAAAATGTAGAAACACTTACCAAAACTACTTCAGCGATTGAATCATGTATTATTGTTGCTAATCAATATCGTCCAATTTATCCAGAAGTTGACTCAGCTTTATATTCAGCTGAATTAGCCTATCGTAATGGTGAATTTACTAAAGCCAAAAGACTTATTGTTTCAGCAATTGAAAGGGTTAATCCACAATTAGCCAACGAAATTAACAATAAAATAAATAATAGTTTAGATCCTCAAAAGGAAGGTTAAAATGTATACATATTTCGATCATTCTTCTACAACTCCTGTAAATGATGATGTTTTAAGCACGTATTTTAAGATATTACAAAAATATTTCGTTAATTCTGAATCAATTTATCCCAGTGGTTTGGAAGTAAATAATTTAATGGAAAAATCTAGAGAAAAAACAGCTTCTTTATTAAATGTTTTACCTAAGGAAGTCATTTTTACTTCTAGTGGTTCTGAAGCAAACAATTTAGCTATCAAGGGAACTGCCCTTAAAAGAAGTAATTACGGGAAACATATTATTAGTACTTCTATTGAACATTCAAGTGTGGATAAATCATTAAAATGGTTAGAGGAACATTTAGATTTTGAAGTAACATATTTACCTGTTAATCAAAATGGGGTAATTGAGATAGAAGATTTAAAAAAAGCTTTAAGAAAAGATACTATTTTAGTTTCTGTTATGTATGTCAATAATGAATCAGGAGCAATAATGCCAATTGATGAAATAAAAAGTATTGTGAGAAAATATCCAAACTGTTATTTTCATTGTGATTGTGTTCAGGCAATTGGAAAGATAGATTTTGATTTGAGTGACATTGATATGGCATCAATTTCAGCCCATAAAATATATGGTTTAAAAGGTAGCGGAGTTTTGATAAAGAAACAGCATGTCCAAATTTCGGAGCTTCTTTCTGGTGGTCAACAAGAATTTCATTTGCGAGCAGGAACTTCCAATGCTGCTGTAAACATTGTTTTTTATAAGACTTTAAAAAAAGCTTTAGAAGCTTATAGAGACCATAGAAACAGAATTAAGAAGTATCATGACTATTTACTAGAAGAACTTAAAAAGCTTGATAAGGTGGTTATAAACAGTCCAGAGAATGGTTGTTATGGGGTAATTAACTTTTCTTGTTTAACTATCACTTCACAAGTGATGATGAATGCTTTATCATTAAAAGGATTTGAGGTTTCAGCTGTTAGCACCTGTGATAGTCAAGTAGCAATAAGTAGAGTGATATCTAAAATGTTCAATGATGAAAACCGCTTAAAGGGTACAATAAGAGTTTCGATTTCTCATCTACATAGCTTTGAGGACATCAAAGGGTTAATAGAGGCAATTAAGGAATGTATAGAAGATTATGGCTAAATTAGTATATGAATATATTTTAGTAAGATATGGCGAATTAACTACTAAAGGAAAAAATAAAAACGAGTTTATTAAAATGTTAGCAAACAATATGAAGCTGGCTCTTTCAAATTATCCAGATTTAGTATTTGAAAGAACAAGAGACCATATTTATATCCATTTAAATGGAACAAATCCAGATGAAATAACTCCAACTTTAAAAAACATCTTTGGTATTAGAAGTTTTTCAAAAACTTTAAAAGTGGAAAACAATATTGAAGCAATTGTCAAAGCTGGAAAAGATATTATGGAGGATAAAAAAGGGACCTTTAAAGTAATTACTAAAAGAGCCAATAAAAAGTTTGAAATCCGTTCTGATAATGTTAATCGAATGGTAGCTGGTGAGGTATTAAAAAATTATGGACCAGTTCTTAAAGTTGATGTTCATAATCCTGATTATAAATTGATTGTAGAAATCAGAGAAAAGAATACCTATTTAATGGCTGAAACTATTTTAGGGGCTCAGGGATTTCCAGTAGGAGCTGGTGGTAAAGCTATGTTGATGTTATCAGGAGGGATAGATTCACCTGTAGCTGGATTTTTAACAATGAAAAGAGGAGTAGAAATTGAATGTATTCATTATGCTTCGATGCCTTATACTTCTTTAGCATCTTTAAATAAAGTAAAAGAATTAGCTAGACTTATTAGTGTGTATCAAGGGCAAATTAAACTACATATTATTCCATTTACCAACACGCAAATGGAAATCTATCGAGTATGTGATGAGTCCTATGTAATAACGATGATGCGTAGAATGATGTATCGATTGGCTCAAAGATTAGCTGAAAAGAATAAGTGTTTAGCTATAGTTAATGGTGAATCAATTGGCCAGGTTGCTTCACAAACCTTAGAGAGTATGGCAGCAATATCTGAAGTTGCTGATATGCCAGTTATTAGACCCTGTGCTACTTTAGATAAACTGGAAATTATTGATCTTGCTAAACAAATAAAAACTTATGAAACAAGTATTTTACCTTATGAAGATTGTTGTACAATTTTCACCCCCAAAAACCCAGTTATAAGACCTAAAAAAGATAAATGTAGGTGGTATGAAGAAAAGTATGACTTTGAACCATTTTTACAAGAAGCATTAGAAAATGTTGAAACAGTAATCATCGGTCCATATACTAGATTTGATGATAGTGAAGATATATTTTAATTGAAAGGAGAATTGAATATGGCATTTGAATCGTTGAGTAATAGATTAACCGCTGCATTTAAACATATTGTGGGAAAAGATAAGCTTTCAGACAAAAATATGGAAGCAATGCTTAGAGAAATTAGAACAGCTTTATTAGAAGCTGATGTAAACTATAAGGTTGTAAGAGAGTTTTTAGAACGTATTAGAAAAGAAATGGTTGGCGTTCAAGTTGCTGAAAGTTTAGATCCTTCAACAATGGTTTATAAAATTGTCAGAGATGAAATAACTAGACTATTAGGTGATGGTCAAGGAGAACTTTTATATAAACAATCAGGTATTACTACTGTAATGATTGTTGGCTTACAAGGTACTGGTAAGACAACTTCAGCAGCTAAGATTGCCAAGTTAATAAAAGAAAAACAAGACAGAAATCCACTGTTAATAGCTGCTGACATTATCAGACCAGCAGCCATTGAACAACTACAAACTTTAGGAAAACAGATTGATTGTGAAGTATTTACCTTAGGAAACAAGGTAAGTGCAGTTGATACAGTAGAAAAAGGATTAGCACATGCTAGAGTTAATAAATTTGATACGGTAATTATTGATACTGCAGGTCGTCTACATATTGATGAAACATTAATGCATGAACTTGATGAGTTAAAAAGAAAATTTCGTCCAGATGAAATCTTATTGACTGTTGATGCATTAACTGGTCAAGATATCGTTAATGTCGCTAAAGTATTTGATGACCTGTTAAATATTACTGGTTTAATGGTTACTAAATTTGATGGCGATGCTAGAGGTGGAGGAGTATTATCAGTTAAGGCAGTCACTGATGTGCCAGTAAAGTTTGTTGGTACGGGTGAAAAAGTAGAGGATATTGATGTTTTTTATCCTGATAGAATGGCTTCTAGAATTTTAGGAATGGGAGATTTGCAAACTCTTGTTGAAAAAGCCGAAGAAGCATTTGATATGGAACTGGCCAATAGAGCAATGGAAAACATGATGAATGGAACGTTCTCTTTAGAAGACATGCTAGTTCAAATGAAACAAACCCGAAAACTGGGACCTATTGGAAATATTTTGAAAATGCTTCCTGGGATGAATCAATTTGCCTCACACATTGATTCTGTCGATACCGAAGGTGTTTTTAAAACTTATGAAGCTATTATCAATTCAATGACACCTTATGAAAGAAGATATCCTGAAGAGCTGAGAAGTTCACACAAAAATAGAATTGCTAAAGGTTCTGGAACTTCAGTTAGTGAAGTTAACAAACTTATTAATGGCTTTGATAAAACAAAAAGAATGATGGCTTCAATGGGTTTAGGAAAATATCGCAAATTTTAACTCAGATTTATTCTGAGTTTTTTATATCTTGTGGAACATTGATTAATATTGATATATAATTAAGGTAGCGGTAAAAACATATGAAAAATAAAACAATCATTTCAATTATTATAGTTTTGTTAATATTAGTTTCATTTATAGTTTTTGATGAAAATGAAATAGTTTTTGATTTTGCTGATGATATTCAATATCAATTTGAATATAAAAGTGATTTTATTGAACCAGTTGTTAAAGCCTATTATCAGAAAAAAATTTTCAAATTTATTAGAACTAGTCTTGATATCGAAAAAGTTGGAGAAGTAAACACTTCAATATTAGGAAAGTATTCAATTAAATATAAAGCTAAAAAAGGAAATAATGAAAGTGAAATAATTTTAGATTTTCTAGTTGCTGATACTACTGCACCTATCATAAATTTATTTGAAGATGAAGAATATTTCACAGAATATGGTAGTGAATATATTGAGGAAGGTTTTAATTGTTTTGATAATTATGATGGTGATATTACTGATAAAGTAACTAGAGAAGTCAAAGGTGATAAAGTTGTTTATTCAGTGACTGATTCTAATGGTAATACCTCAGTGAAGGAAAGAGAAATAAGATATATCGATACTACCCCTCCTGTAATCACTTTTGATTCTTCATATACAGCAATAGAGCTTGGTACAAGTTATAGTGTTGGTTTTACTGCTTATGACATTAAAGATGGTGATTTGACAGAACATGTGATAATTACTGGAAATGCAGATATTGAAAAGATAGGCATCTATACTTTGACTTATATTGTCAGTGATTTTTCTGGCAACATTACCTCAGTTGAAAGAAATATCTATGTGTACGAAAAACAAGCTGATCTTGACAGCTTGAAACCAACAGGAAAGATAGTTTACTTGACTTTTGATGATGGCCCTAGCAGTCATACTAGCAGATTATTAGATATTTTGGATAAATACAATGTTAAAGTTACCTTCTTTGTTAATGGTAAAAATAAAGCATACTTTTACAATGTGGGAAAAGCTTATCAGAAAGGACATAGCATTGGAAATCACACATATTCTCATAACTATAGTAAGATTTACTCTTCGGTAGATAACTTCTATAGTGATTTAAATTACAATGGTGAGTTAATATACCAGCAAACGGGTGTTTATACTAAACTTATTCGATTTCCAGGTGGTTCAAGTAATACTGTTTCAATAAAGTACAATAAAGGTATAATGTCGACTTTAGTACATTCAGTAAGCAGTAAAGGATATAAATATTTTGATTGGAATGTTTCAAGTGGTGATGCTGGTAAAAATAGTAACAGAAATTCAGTTTATAACAATGTTATAAATGGATTGAAAAAGCGTAATATTTCGATAGTTTTGCAACATGATACTAAAGGATTTACAGTTGATGCTGTTGAGGAAATAATTTTATGGGGTTTAGCAAATGGTTATACCTTTTTACCTTTGGATTTATCAAGTCCAACTTGTCATCATGGAGTAAAAAATTAAACTGTCAAGTAAAAGTGCTTGACAGCACTCTTTGATAGTAGTATTATATTCAAGTAAAAGAAAAAAGAGGTAAATTTTTTATGGTTAAATTACGTTTAAGAAGAATGGGAGCTAAAAAAGCTGCTACTTACAGGATAGTTGCGATAGATGCAAGAACAAGAAGAGATGGTCGTCCAATTGAAACTCTTGGTTATTATGATCCACAAACAACTCCAGCAACTATCAAAATCGATGAAGAAAAAGCATTAAAATGGTTAAAGGAAGGTGCTCAACCAACTGATACCGTTCGTTCAATTTTATCAAAAGAAGGAATCATGAAGAAATTTCATGAGTCAAAGTAAGATATGATGATTGATTATGAAAAAACATTAATGGACATTGTTAAGCCAATGGTTGATGAACCAGAAAAAGTTTCGGTTCAAAAAATGGATAGTCTTAACAAAAATGAAATTATTTTATATGTCCATGCAACAAGCAATGATATTGCTAGACTTATTGGCAGAGGTGGAAGCATGGCCTCTAGTATTAGACAGATGATGTCTGTTTGTTCAAGTATTGAAAATAAAAAAGTTACAATTAAATTTGAATCATATTAGGATGTAGTATTTTAGCATCCTTTTTTGGAGATGGGATTATGGAATATGTTAGAGTAGGAAATATTGTCAATACTTTTGGGTTAAAAGGTGAAGTTAAAGTAAAATCACATACTGACTTTGACGACATTCGTTTTAAAGTTACACAACAGTTATATATAAAATATTTAAATGTATTTGAACCAGTGGTAATTAAAACATATCGTGTTCATAAAGGCTTTATATTGGTTTCTTTTTTTGATAAAGAAGATATAAACCAAGTTGAAAAATATAAAGGTTGTGATATTTTCATAAAAAAGGATGATGTGCATACTTTAAGTGAAGGGGTATATTACTTTTTTGAGTTGCAAGATTGTTCTGTCTACTATAATAATCAAAAAATAGGTTATGTTTCTTCAGTTGAAGACGGTTATCAAACAATACTTAGAATTAATACAGAAAATAAAGAGGTTTTAATTCCTTTTGTAGGTGAATTTATAAAAGAAGTAAATATAGAAACCAAACGTATTGATATTGATGTAATTGAGGGAATGTTATGAAAATAACTATTTTAACAATCTTTCCTGAAATGTTTAATGACTTTTTAAACACCTCAATTATTAAAAAAGCTAGACTTAAGAATTTAGTTGAAATAAATATTGTTGATTTTAGAAGTTTTTCAAATTTTCCCTCAAAAAGAGTTGATGATTATCCTTATGGCGGTGGAGCTGGAATGATATTAATGTGTCAACCAATTTTAGATGCTTTAAAAAGTGTAAAAAACGATAAGTCATATGTAGTTATTACCACACCAATTGGATCTAAATTTGACCAGCAAATGGCTTACAAGCTACTGGAAAAAGAAGAAATAGTTATTATTTGTGGCCATTATGAAGGATTTGATGCTAGAATATATGACTTTGTAGATCAGCATATTTCCATAGGAGATTATATATTGACTGGTGGAGAACTACCAGCAATGGTCATAACTGATGCTATTACTAGACTTGTAGAAGATACCATTAGCGAAGATTCAATAATCGAAGAATCATTTGAAGATGGTTTACTGGAATACCCTCAATATACTAGACCTGAAGTATACAAGGGGTTACAAGTTCCCGAAGTCTTATTAAGTGGTCATCATGAAAATATTAGATTATATCGTTTAAAAGAAAGTTTAAGGACTACATATTTAAATCGTAAAGATCTTTTAAAAAAAAGAAAATTTACAGAAGAAGAAAGAAAACTATTAGAAGAAGTTATTGAAGAAGAAAAGAAACAATAATTTCTTTTTTTATGATAATATATAGGCATTAAGTAGAGGTGAAATTTATGTCTGAAATTTGGTTTTTCCCATTTGAAGAATATTTTATTATCTGGTTACAGTCATTAGGTCTAGAAACAATCTTGCATACAATATTGTTTTATTTAAACCAGTTTTTTTCAATGTTTGGAGAAGAAATGGTTGCAGTAGCGGTAATGGGTTTTATATATTGGGGTATTGACAAAAGAAAAGGGGAAAAAATTGGGGCAGCTATAATGCTGGCAGCAGTTATGACACCATATTTAAAGAATATCTTTAAAAGACTTAGACCTTATCAATGTTCTGATAAAATTGAACTTTTAAGAGATGTTGATGGTTATTCATTTCCTAGTGGTCATTCTAGCAGTAGCGGTGCTTTATTTTCTTCATTAGCGGTTATGTTTAAAGAAAGTAAAATCTTACAAGTTTTTGGAATACTAATTCCATTTTTAGTAGCATTCTCACGAATATATTTAGGAGCTCATTGGCCTACAGATGTAGTTGTCGGATTGGCTGTTGGGTTTTTGTGTTGTTTAATTGCGACTAAAATTACTGATTTATTTCAAAGTAAATATACTTTTTTGGTTATTTATGCAGCAGTTGCAGCTTCAGGTTTCTTCTTTTGTAAAACAAATGATTTCTATAATGGGTATGGATTATTAATTGGTTTAATAGCTGGCATGTATTTTGAAGAAAAATTCGTTAATTTTGAAAATACAAATAAATTATATATTTCTATTATTCGTACTATAATAGGTGCAATACTATACTTTGGCATAAATTCACTATTGAGAGCCATTTTTGCGCCAATATTTGCAGAAATGACTTTAGGCTATTTTATTTTGAGAACCTTAAGATATGCTATAAACTGTTTTATATTAATAGCTATTTATCCAATGCTATTTAAGTTGGAAAATAAAATATTTAAGTAATATTTGAGTTGAAATATATTCTTCCATATGGTATTATTGTTGAGCGTATGCTAGATAGTTCCGCTGATAGTAGGTTCATGAACTATTGAAAAAATGTGTGAAAAGGAGATAGTTTATGGATTTAAGTTTAGTTGACAAGATTACTAAAGCTCAAATTAAGGATGTTCCTTATTTTGAACCAGGATGTACTGTAAAAGTACACGTTATTATTAAAGAAGGCGGTAAAACACGTATTCAGGTTTTTGAAGGCGTTGTAATCGCAATGAATGGAAGAGGTATTGCTAGAACATTTACAGTTAGAAAAATGTCAAGTGGTATTGGGGTAGAAAGAACTTTCCCAATCAATTCACCAATTATTGATAAAATCGAAGTTGTTCGTTTTGGTAAAGTTAGAAGAGCCAAATTATTCTACTTACGTGGACGCTCAGGTAAAGCTAGCAGGATCGAAGAAAAACGCAAATAGAAGTAAGGGCTGGTCAATCAGCCTTTCTTTTTAGGGAGTATTATATGTTTGAAAAATTGAAATTGAAAATATTAGATTTTTTTGCTACCGCATTTATAGCTATTTTAATCTACTTGGATGAAATTATAGACTCTATAGTAACAGTTTTTGTCACAATTGTGGTGTCTTTAGTTTTAGTCAATTTCTTTTTTATGCCAATTGTTGTTAATGGTTCAAGCATGTTTCCTACTTTACAAGATAATTCATATGGGTTTTCAAACATCTTTTCAAGAAGAGTTTCAGGAATAGAAAGATTTGATATTGTTGTTGTTTATTTAGAGGAAAGAGATGAAAACTTAGTAAAAAGAGTAATAGGTTTGCCAAATGAAACTATTACCTTTACCAATGATACTTTATATGTTAACGGAACACCAATTGACCAGGATTTTTTAGATGAAGATTATGTAAAACAGTCAAAAGATAGTTCATATTCAGGCTTATTTACTAATGATTTTACTTTTACTTTAGGTGATGATGAGTATTTCTGTATGGGTGATAACAGACCTCGTTCAGCTGATTCTAGGTTATATGGTGCTTTTAATCAATCACAAATAGTTTCAAAAAATGTTTTTATTATTTTCCCTTTTGATTTATTTGGTAAAGCGGAATAACACTCACTAAAATTATTAACATTTAATGATATAAAAACCTAGAGTTTGATTTGGGTTTTTAAATAAAAACTAAAAGATATATAAGTATAAAAAAATAAATGAATATTAAAACATAATTAAAAAGATAGAAATTACTATATATGTTATAATTTTTTTAGTAGAAGGGTAAAAATTTTTATAAAATTAAAGGTACATTATGGCATTCAGTTTATTTGAAATAGAAAAAAAAGAATATCTTAAAAAATATATCATTAAAAACAAAGAAAATATAACAAAAGACATACTAAATATTAAATATAGTTTTTCTGGAAGAATAGATACTCCAATAGCAAACACATTCATATTAGAAGCGGTGCAATTACTTATTAATTCAATAGAATTATTTGAGAAAGGTTATTTTGATTGTGCGTATTATTCATTAAGAGAAGCAATTGAAGTTTCTACTGTACTAATATTTTTGTCAGATCTTTCTGATGAAAAACGAAAAGAGAAGATTAAAGATTGGAAAAGTTTAGATAATTTTCCAATGCAAAAACAAATGTTAAAATACTTAAGTGATTATGGTGAATTTTTTTCTGATGTTAGACAAAAATTAGTGCTTTATTTTGGGCAAATTGATTTGATAATAAAAAAAATAAATAAAATAGTTCATAAACAAGGGTTTCAACATTTTTACATATCTAGAAATCATCCAATTTCAATATATAAATACGATGTTGAAAAATTTAAAACTGAATTTATTTGCAATTTGGAAAAATGCATTGGTATAGTTGCGGTAATGAGACTTATAATAGACCCATTTCCAGTGCTATTGTTAGATTATGAAATATATAGTAGAACAGGTAATCTTTTTACTAAACCCTATGAAGAAGATTTTGTAAATAAATATATTGGGGAAGATGTAATTAAATTGTATAAAGAGACTGATATATATAAAAATCACTATGATTATTATATTGACAAAGAACAAATGAACCCAGCAATTTTAAACATAGTTAAATATAGATATATCGACACTAAAAAAAGCAATAAAATTGTGGAACAAATACATATATTAAATGAAAATGATTATAATGCTAGTATAATAGCAATAAATTTTAAAAAAGTATGCAAAATATATTGTTATCGTTGTTTTCTGATGTATTATACTGACAGAAAAACGAATAGAAAAGTTCATAGTTGGAGCGGAGCGGATTTTCAAGAGTTTTCTAAAAGCAAAAACTTGTTTAACCAGAAATATGATGAAGCGTATATTAGTGTAATCAAATTGGATGAAGATATGTATTTAGAGCATAATGTTACTTTTACTGAAGAAGAACAAGCTACTTTATTGAAATTTGTTGAAAAGAATTTAAACAAAAAAAATTAAATAGATAGTAAATTATTTAAAATATAATTGTTATTAAAAATTATGATAAGATTGATTTCGTGGATAAACAAATAAATAAAGTGAAAGAATGTATGATGAGTGAATAATAGTTATATAATATTTTGTTTCATAAGATGCGTTAAATATATGTAAAGAAATAAGAAAACTAAAAGAACTTTAATAAAAATGGAATTTAAAATATTTATCAGTGAAATTAGATGAAAATATTGAATCCAGAATTTGATGAGATTTAAAATATATTAGAAGAGACACAAAAATTATTTTCCTTTTTTTAACATAGAAAAATTGAATAAAAAAGTGAAATTAAAGATTTTTGATTCATTAATTGAATTTAGATAAGAATATAAAGTTATGAGCCAATATTTTAAAACCTTAGATGAAGTTTCTACATTGGTTTGTGATTTTGCTTTAAACAATGCAATTTTTATTCTATTTTTAGGAAAAATTAGAAAAACTGAAGGTAACGAGTTGTTTGAAAAAGAAGATTTAATTAAATTAGTTGTTAATGAATTTGTACATATTTGTAAAGATTTTATATTTCTTAAGGAAAAATATCTATAGATAAGTGAAGACATGGCAACTTATTTGTTAGAGCAATATGACAAAACAGATGATATGATTTTTAATGTGGATTTAAAAGATTTAATCGAAAATAGTTCAGAATATTAAAATTTTTATTTATTATTTAAATATTCTTATGAAAATTATGGCAAAGAATATATCTTAATACTTTTAAAATATATTGATTTATTAAAAAAAGATACTATAAAATTATATAAAGAATTAAAGGAAGTGATTAAATGAACCAAGAAAAAGATTTTAACCACATTAACATAAACTGGTATCCTGGCCATATGACTAAGGCCAAAAGAGAAATGAGTGAAAAAATCAAGTTAGTTGACATGGTAATTGAAATACGTGATGCACGTATTCCTTTAAGTAGCATTAATCCTCTTCTAGATGAAATTATTGGCAGTAAGCCACGTTTAATTGTTTTAAGTAAAGCTGATAAAGCGGAAAATGAAGAAACAAAGAAATGGATTGACTATTTCAAATTACAAGGTCATGAAACAATAGCTTTAAATTTAATAGGCGATAAAAATGTTGCTAATACGATTTCTGATTGTTGTTTAACAATTATGAAAGATAAGATAGAAAAACTTAAAACTAGAGGTTTAAAAAGAGTGGAAATTAGAGCAATGGTTGTTGGTATTCCAAATGTAGGTAAATCTACGCTTATTAATTCTGTCGGTAAAAGAAAAATGGCTAAAACAGCAGATAAACCTGGTGTAACTAGATCTCTTACTTGGATTAAAGTTTCTAATGAAGTAGCTTTACTAGATACTCCTGGAGTATTATGGCCTAAGTTTGAAGATTTAAAAGTTGGCTTTATGTTAGCTATAACTGGTGCAATAAGAGATGATGTCTTACCAATGCAAAGCATTATTGAATTTGCGTTAGACTTTTTAATAAAGAATCATAGGGAAAAATTAATTAAACGTTATGATATAGAAGTTAGTGAAGATATATTTGAAACGATTAATAAAATTGCGATATCAAGAGGATGTATTCAACAAGATGAAACAATTGACTATAAAAGGGTTTATGCTTTGATACTGAAAGATATTCGTGATAATCAATTAGGGCTTATTAGTTGGGAGAAAACTGATGAAGACTATAAATGATTTTGAAAAACATTATTGGTCTTTAGATAAGTTGGTAATCGGCATAGATGAAGCAGGAAGAGGTCCCTTAGCTGGGCCTTTGGTAGTTGCAGGAGTTGTTTTTCCCAAAGACTATATATCTGAAGAGATATATGACTCAAAACAATTAACTGAGAAAAAAAGAGAGCAACTGTATGAAGTTATTATTAGAGATGCTTTATACTATGATGTTGTGATTGTTGAAGTTGAAATAATAGAAAAGCTAAATATCTTAGAAGCCACTAGATGGGGAATGAGTGAAATTGCTAAAAAAGCAAATGTTGATATTGTATTGACTGATGCATTGAAATTAGATATAAATAAAGAAGTAGTTGATATTGTAAAAGGTGATCAAAAATCAATTTCCATTGCTGCAGCATCTATTTTAGCTAAAGTTACTAGGGATAGAATAATGTATAAAATGGATGAAAAGTATCCAGAGTATAACTTTAAAAATAATAAAGGTTATCCAACCAAGCAACATTTTAAAGCTTTAGAGAAATATGGTATTACTGAAATTCATCGAAAAAACTATAAACCAGTAATAAAAGCAATGCAAAGCAAATTGTTTTAGGAAGATTACTATTTTATTATCAAATATTAATTGGTGATAAAAATGCGTAATCTTTTAATTTCGCTAGCTATAAAGTATCAAGGTGATTACTTTAAGATTGAAAAAGCAATAAAAAATAACGAAAAGATTAATAATAAGATACCGATTCAAAAAGCTATTACAATTTTAGATAAACAATATCCTAAACAACTATTAGATTTAGAATTTCCGCCCTTCGTATTATTTTATAAGGGAGATATTAGTTTATTAAATAACGATTTAATAGCTGTTATAGGTGCAAGAAATTATAGTGAGTATGGTAAAAGTTGCACGATTGATATTGTTGAAAAACTTTGTAAGCACTATGTTATTGTTTCAGGATTGGCTAAAGGAATTGATAGCATAGCTCATAGATATGCTAGCAAAACAATAGCGGTATTAGGAAATGGATTAAATTATTATTATCCATATGAAAATAAAAACCTTTATCAACATTTACAAGAAAACCAGCTAGTTATCAGTGAATATCCCTTAAATGTAAAACCAAAAAAATATCATTTTCCTTTTAGAAATAGAATAATTGCTGCATTATGTAAAAGCATTATCGTTACGGAAGCATCATATAAATCTGGAACAATGTTGACAGTTAATGAAGGTTTAGCTTTAAATAGAGATATTTATGCTGTTCCATTTGCTTATAATGAAACAGTAAATTGTGGAACAAATATCCTTATTCAACAGGGAGCTAATATTTTAACAAAAGAAAATATAAATGATTTATTTGACAAATTATAAATGATTTGTTCTAATATATACGACAATTTTTTAAGAAAAATAAGTGAGTGAGATATATGAGTAAAAAGAATTTAGTAATTGTAGAATCGCCTTCAAAAGCTAATACGATTGAAAAATATTTAGGCGAAGAGTATGAAGTAGTTGCTTCTAAAGGGCATATTTGTGATTTAGCAACAACTGGTAAAGGAGGTCTAGGAATAGATGTCGATAATGATTTCAAAACTAGCTATGTTATCCCTGCCAGCAAAAAACAAACAGTTAAACAATTAAAAACAAAAGTTAAAAAAGCAGAAAAAGTGTTATTAGCAACTGACCCTGATAGAGAGGGTGAGGCTATCGCTTATCATTTAGCTACTAACTTGGATATTGATTTAGATAAAAATAATAGAGTAGTTTTTAATGAAGTAACCAAACAAGCAGTTGTAAAGGCGATTGATAATGCTAGAAAAGTTGATATGGATTTAGTTGATTCTCAAGAAACTAGAAGAATTTTAGATAGAATCATTGGTTTTAAACTTTCTACATTATTGAATAGTAAAATAAAAAGCAAAAGTGCCGGTAGAGTTCAGTCTGTAGCTTTAAAGTTGATTGTCGATAGAGAAGATGAAATAAATGCTTTTGTTAGTGAAGAATATTGGTCAATTGCGGCTACTTTTAATTATGCTGAAACAGATACAAAGATAGAACAAAAGATTGAAATTTTGGCTGATTTAGTTAAAATTGAGGGAAAAAAAGCTGAAATTAGTAGTAAAGAAGATGCTGATGTTATTGTTAATGCTTGTGAAAAACAACCATTTACTGTTAGCGAGGTTAAAGAGGAAGTTAAAAACAAAAAAAGTAAACCTCCATACATCACTTCAACCTTGCAACAAGATGCTTCAGTTAAACTAAATTTTTCTTCAAGAAAAACAATGATGATTGCTCAAAAACTGTATGAAGGTATCAATATTGGAACAGCTGTAACAGGGTTAATTACCTATATGCGTACAGATTCCAATAGATTATCACAAGTTTTTGTTGATGGTGCTAAAGATTATATTAAACAGCAATATGGAGAGAAATATGTAGGTAAATATCGTTCAAAAGCAGGTAAAAATGTTCAAGATGCTCATGAAGCAATTAGACCAACAAACATTAATAATACTCCTAATGCAATCAAGCAATATTTATCTAATGACGAATATAAACTATACAAATTGATTTACGAGCGCACTTTGGCAGCTTTAATGGCTGATGCATTATATAACAGTAAAAGCATAAAGCTTGAGTGTGGAAAATATGAATATTCAGCTAATGGTAGAACATTAATATTTGATGGTTATTTAAAGGTATATCCAGAAAATGATAATGAATCTTTATTACCAACATTAACTGAAAATCAAACTATAATTCCAGAAAAAGTTGAAGGGAAACAACATTTTACTGAACCACCACTAAGATATTCTGAGGCTAGATTGATTAAAGCGATGGAGGAAAATGGAATCGGCAGACCTTCTACTTATGCAACTATTGTTGATACAATATTAAAAAGAGATTATGCTAAGCTGGAAAAAAGCACTGAAACTTCTAGAACAAGAGTTTTTGTTCCAACACAGCAAGGAGTTTTAACAACTAGAAAACTTGATGAGTTTTTCTCTAGTGTGATTAATGTTAAATATACCGCTAATATGGAAAGTCAATTAGACGAGATTGCTGATGGAAAGATGGAAAAACTGACATCATTAAATAAATTTTACAATCCTTTTATGAAGTTAATTGATAATGCCAAAGAAAACATGGAAAAAATTCAACCAGTTAAAATAGGTGAATCATGTCCTGAATGTGGTGGTGATTTAGTAATTAGAAAAGGTAAATATGGTGAATTTGTAGCTTGTTCAAATTATCCAAAATGCAAATATCATCATGACTTGGAAAGCGAAAATGGAGTTGATTATGGCAATTGTCCTGAATGTGGTAATAAACTTGTTGAAAAAAAAGGAAGATATGGCAAGTTTATAGCTTGTTCAAATTATCCTGAATGTAAATATATTGTCAAAAATGAAAAAAAACCAGCAAAAGAAACAGGAGAATTATGTCCAGAGTGCAATAGTCCGCTGGTAGAAAGAGTTTCAAGATTTGGAACTACTTTTGTAGGCTGTTCAAACTATCCAAAATGTCGATATATTGTTCCAAATAAAAATAAAGGAGCAAAACCAAAAAAGGTCTCAAATAAAAAAGATGAATAAGGTTGTAAATGTAATTGGAGCAGGGTTAGCAGGATGTGAAGCAGTGCATCAGTTAACAAGAAAAAATATAAAAGTAAAACTGTATGAGATGAGACCTAAAAAGACAACGGGAGCTCATCATACAGAATATTTTAGTGAGCTTGTTTGTTCAAATTCTTTAAGAAGCAATGCTTTAACTAATGCTGCTGGCTTATTGAAAGAAGAAATGAGAATGCTAGATTCTCTTATTATAAAGGTAGCAGATAAACATGCTTTGCCAGCAGGAACTGCTTTAGCAGTAGATAGAGAAAACTTTTCAAAACAAATTACTGAAATTATAAAGAATAACCCACTTGTGGAAGTAATTAATGAAGAAATTACAGAAATACCACAAGGACCAACAATTATCGCAACAGGACCTTTAACATCTGATAAATTAGCTAATGCTATTAAAGATTATTTAAAACAAGATTCTTTACATTTTTTTGATGCAGCAGCACCAATAATAACAAAAGAATCCATTAATATGGATATTGCCTATTATAAATCTAGATATGATAAAGGAAATGCTGATTATATCAATTGTCCTTTTACAAAAGAACAATTTGATAAGTTTTACTATGAATTAATTAATGGTGAAATTGCTCAGGAGCATAGTGTTGACAAAGATGTTTTCTTTGAAGGTTGTATGCCTATTGAAGTAATGGCAACTAGAGGTCCACAAACTTTAATTTTCGGTCCACTAAAACCAGTAGGTTTACAAAAAGAAGGAAATCCTAAGCCTTATGCAGTTGTACAATTGAGACAGGATAATGCTATTGACACATTGTATAATTTAGTAGGATTTCAAACTAATTTAAAATGGGGAGAACAGAAAAGAATTTTTTCAATGATTCCAGGATTAGAAAATTGCGAAATAGTTAGATATGGCGTAATGCATCGTAATACATATATAAAGTCACCGCTAGTTTTAAAAGAAACTTATCAATGCAAGTTTAGAGATGATTTATTCTTTGCTGGTCAGATAACTGGAGTAGAGGGTTATGTAGAGTCGGCTGCTTCTGGATTGCTTGCAGGTCATAATATGGCTTTATATTTACAGCAAAAACCATTAATTAATTTGCCAAATACAACGATGATAGGATCTTTGTCATATTATATAACTCATGCAGCAGAAAATTTTCAACCAATGAATGCCAATTTTGGAATATTTAATCTTTTGGAAAATGTTAAAAAAAGCGAAAGAAAACAAGCTTATAGTAAACAAGCACTAGAAATAATGAAAAAATATAGTGAAAAGTGGTAATTATGGAAAAAAAGTTAGATAATTTTTTAAGTTATATCGTTACAGTTAACTCTGGTTCAGAAAATACTAAAGAGGCTTATGGTAGAGATTTAAAAAGATATATTGATTATTTAAAACAGGAAGGAATAAATAGTTTAGATGATGCTGATAGAACTATTGTTTTAGGTTTTATCAACTATTTGCGAACTGATAAAAGATTTGGTGAGATTTCAAATCGTTCACTTTCTCGCTATTTGAGTAGTTTGAGGTCTTTTTATCGCTATCTTTTAGATATTAAAGAAGTCAGCAGTAATCCTTTTTTGTCGGTGAAAATTCCAAATGAAAAAACTAAAATACCTGATTATTTATTTGAGGATGAAGTAGATATGCTTTTGGATAGTTTTGATTTAACTGATGATTTTGGTTATCGTGATAGAACAATTTTCGAAGTAATGTATGGTTGTGGTTTACGTTTATCGGAACTATGTAATTTGAAAATTGAGAATATTGATTTTAATAATCAGTTGTTATCTATTTTGGGAAAAGGTTCAAAAAGAAGATTGGTTCCTTTTTATAATATGATTAAACAATTACTTGAAAATTATATAAATAATATTAGAAGTAAATATATCAAAGAAGAACATGGTTTTGTTTTTATAAATAAAAATGGTGGGAAATTATCTAATAGAGGAGTACAGTATTTATTAAATCGAACAATAAAAGAAAACAACCTTCCTTTACAACTGAGCCCTCATACCTTAAGACATTCCTTTGCGACACATTTGTTGGATGCTCAAGTTGATATTAGAGTTGTTCAAGAACTTTTAGGTCATAGTAATCTGTCAACAACACAAATATACACACATATTACAATAGAAAGGCTAAAAGAGAGCTATAACAAGGCTTTTGCTAGTGATTAAACTAAATTATTTAATTTAAAAATTTATAGCATAAAGTTTAAGTACTAAAAGCTGTTTGATTATAAATGCCATTTATGTTAATATATTAAATGGCGTTTTATTATGCCTAATACACACATCATAGATTCGATATTCCGTGCTTGAAAAAGTTAATATCGTTAGAAGTGATGGAGGAAAACAACGGAAAGAGAGGAATTTATAAATGTCAGTTGTTACAATGCGTAAACTATTGGAGTCTGGAGTACATTATGGACATCAAACTAGAAGATGGGATCCTAGACAAAAATCAAACATCTATGCTGCAAAAAATGGAATTCACATTATTAACCTAGAGAATACAGTTGCTAGTTTAAATGAAGCTTATGCAGTTATGAAGGAAATCGCTGAAAGAGGCGGAAGAGTGCTATTTGTTGGTACTAAAAAACAAGCTCAAGCTGTAGTTATGGAAGAAGCTTTAAGAAGTGGGTCTTTTTATGTCAACCAAAGATGGTTAGGTGGAACTTTAACTAATTACCGTACAATTCAAAGAAGAATAAGAAGATTAGTTGAAATTGAACAAATGGAAGAAACAGGAACTATTAATAACTATCCTAAAAAAGAAGTTATCTTAATTAGAAAAGAAGCTGAAAGATTAACAAATTTCTTAGGTGGAATTAAAGAAATGAAAAAACTTCCTGATGCCTTATTTGTAGTAGATCCTCAGGAAGACCATAATGCTATCCTAGAAGCTAGAAAATTAAATATCCCTGTATTTGGAATTGCTGATACAAACTGTGATCCAGCTTTATTAGATTATCCAATTCCAGGCAATGATGATGCAATTAATTCTATTAAAGTAATAGTTGGCGTCATTAATGATGCAATTGTAGAAGCAAAAGGTGGAGTTTTAGAATATGCTTATCAAACTGATGAAGCACCTGAGATTACTATGGGTGATGTAATCATTTCTGTTGCTGAAAAAGCAGCTGAAAATGAAAGAAGAAGAAGAGCAAGATTTGAAGAGCAAAGAAGAAGTCGTGGACAATATAGAAGATACGAAAGAAAAGAAAGAACTCAACCTGTAGCTGAAGATACTCAAGTAGAAGAAAAAGATGAAGATACTCAAATAGAATTAAAAGATGAAGAGACTAAAAGTGAGGAAGAATAAACATGGCTAACTTATTAGAATTAGTAAAACAATTAAGAGACCAAACTGGTGCTGGTATGATGGATTGCAAAAAAGCTTTAGAAGCTAGTGATTGTGATTTGGATAAAGCAGTTGACTGGTTAAGAGAAAAGGGTATTGCCAAATCAGTATCAAGAGAAAGCAGAGTCGCTGCTGAAGGTTTAGCAAATATTACTGTTGATGGTAATAGTGCTGTTTTAGTAGAAATCAATACTGAAACTGACTTCACTGCTAGAAATGACAGATTTAAAGATTTAATTAAAGATGTTGCAACAATTATCTTGACCTATAAACCTGCTACTGTTGAAGATGCATTAGCTTTACCAGCTACTGAAAGCCCAGTAAGTGAGTTAATTTCAGCTGTTTCATTTGCGACAGGTGAAAAAATGACTCTTAGAAGATTTGAAATTGTTGAGAAAAATGATGATCAATTATTTGGTCAATATGTTCACCATGATGGAAAGACAGCTGCTATCGTTGTATTAAATGGTTCAAATCAAGAAGTAGGTAAACCTATTGCAATGCAAATTGCTTCAATGAAGCCTCAATATGTTGATAGAGCTAGTATGCCTCAAGAAATTGTTGAACATGAAACACAAGTTCAAACTGAAATTGCTAAAAATGATCCAAACAATGCCAATAAACCAGCAAATATTATCGAAAAAATGGTAACAGGTAGAGTTGCTAAAGCTTTACAGGAAATGTGTCTAGTAGACCAAGCATTTATTTTAGATGGCAATCTTAAAGTTTCAGCCTACTTAAAAGAAAATGGTATGTCTGTTGATTCATTTGTCGTATATGTTGTTGGTGAAGGAATCGAAAAAAGAAAAGACTGCTGGGTTGATGAAGTAAACGCAGCTTTAAGAGGTTAATTAAAATAAAATAGCATTTCTATAATTATAGAAGTGCTTTTTCTTGATATAATCATTTATAATAACTTGATTTTATGTTAAGATATATTATGTAGAAAATTATTATTTAGGAGGTTATTATGCCATTAGTTACATCAAAAGAAATGTTTAAAAAAGCTTATGAAGGTGGTTATGCAATTGGTGCTTTCAACGTTAATAATATGGAAATAATCCAAGGTATTACTGAAGCAGCAAAAGAATGCAATTCACCAATCATTTTACAAGTATCAAAAGGTGCTAGAGCTTATGCAAACAGAACTTACTTAGTTAAGCTTGTAGAAGCTGCTGTTATTGAAACAGGTTTACCTATTGTATTGCACTTAGATCACGGTGACAGTTTTGAAACTTGTAAAGAATGTATTGATGATGGTTTTACATCAGTAATGATCGACTGCTCATCTTTACCATTTGAAGAAAATATTAGAATTACCAAGCAAGTAGTAGATTATGCTCATGCAAGAGGAGTAGTAGTTGAAGCAGAACTAGGAACATTAGCTGGTGTTGAAGATGATGTTAAAGTTTCACATGAAGATTCTAAATATACTAAACCAGAAGAAGTAGTTGAATTTGTTCAAAGAACTGGTTGTGACTCATTAGCAATCGCTATTGGTACATCTCATGGTGCTTATAAATTTACCCCAGAACAATGCACTGTTAATGAAGAAGGCAAGTTAGTTCCACCTCCACTTCGTTTTGATATTTTAGAAGAAATCCAAGCTAAATTACCAGGATTCCCAATAGTATTACATGGTGCTTCTTCAGTACCTCAAGAATATGTTCAAATGATTAACGAAAATGGTGGTAAACTAAAAAATGCTATCGGAGTTCCTGAAGATGAATTAAGAAAAGCTGCAGCTATGGCAGTTTGTAAAATTAATATTGACTCAGACTTGCGTTTAGCAATGACTGGAACGATTAGAAAGTATTTCAATGAACATCCAGATCATTTTGACCCACGTCAATACTTAAAACCAGCAAGAGAAAATATTAAAAAAATTGTTAAGCATAAGATTATGAATGTCTTAGGTTCTGACAATAAAATTTAATAAATAGAAACCTCGATTAATTCGAGGTTTTTTTATGGGGAAATGATTTCATTACACTAATATATATTTTCTACTAGATAGAAATTTAAATCTGTTGACAAAGTTTTTATAAAAAGAAGAAATCGTAAAATGTAATTAAAAATCAAGTAAAATTATAATAAAAGTGTGGAAATAACAATTTAACAAATAATATAATGAAAATCGTAAAGAATAAAATTAATAGATACTAATTAATAATAGACATCAAAAAGATAGATTTTAAATAATTAATGAAATATAGGAGGTGTAAATAATGATTACAATAATCTCAGATGATAGTAAAAATAATTTTATGGATACTATAAAAGAATCAATTAAAAAAACAACTAAAAAAATAGTTGTATTTAAAGCTAATGATTTAAATGTTGAGCCTTGTCTTGCTTGTGCAAGTTGTGGTGGAAAAACCTATGGTCGTTGTATTCTTGAGGATGATATGCAAAAAATATTACCCCAAATTGTCAGAAGCGAAAAAATGATATTAGTCTCACCAATTGTTTATGGAGGTGTTAGTTTTCATATCAAAAAAATAATGGACCGAATATCATCAGTTGGTGATCCAAGATACTATATGAAAAATGGAGAACTGGTAAAGAAAATGAGAATACCAGATTTGAAATACTATATGGTAGGGATTAAAGAAAACTTAACTTTTGAAGAAGAATTGCTGTTTATAAAATTACATGAGGAGAACATTAATATTATGAGTGTTGATGGCAAAGCATTTATAGTTGAAAAAAAGTTAGATAATAGCATTATTGAAGAAATACTTAAGGAGATCATTTATGACTAACGAAAATATTTTATTAGTTTGTGTTAGCCCACGAAGAAAAGGAACTAGTGCCATGTTGTTAGAAAGAATAAAAAATTCTATTGGTGGTGAAATTGTTTTTTTGAATCAAAAAGGTAGTTTTGAAGAGTTGATTAAAAAAATGCAAATGGCAAAAACTATCGTAATATCAGGTCCGACTTATATCAATTCATATCCTGCAAGACTTTTCGAACTTTTAGAAAAAGAAGTTCCAAACCATAAATTTTCTAACCAAAAATTATATGGAATTATTAATGGTGGTATGCCTTATATTCATACTCATGAGCATGGATTATTCTATCTTAAATTGTTTGCGAAAGAAAACAGTTTTTCTTGGATGGGTGGATTTGTTTTAGGCGGAGGTGCAATATTAGATGGACAACCGCTTGAAAAACATCTTAATCATAGAAAAGTTGTTCCGCTTTTTGACCAGTTTATTTCTTGCATTGGAAAAGGAGTTTTTGCTCCAAAAGAGTTATATGAAAAAGGGGAAGTAGCAATTCCTAAATGTATAACATATGTACTATCTAAAGCATTAACTTCTAAAGTTGTCAAAAATTTAAAGAAATATGACCATAATCCAAGTGATTTAATTTATTATTTAAAAGAATTAGATTCAAAGAACTAAATTATTTTTCAATATTTAAAATATAAAACGAAAACTATCAAAAGGTCAGCTTAATTGGCCTTTTTGTTGGTATTATTTTTGGATTAAGGTAATTTTTTCAGCCACAACGATTATATTGTTATTATTATTTTCAAGCCTTCCTTTTAAACAAACTAAACTACCATTGGGATATTCTTTAAGAGTATCATGTATACCACGCCATAAGCGTACCTCAAATCTTTCACGTTTATATTGTCCATCATCGTTTTGAAAATTACGGTCTAATTCTATGTAGCAATCTCCATTAAATTTTAAAGTTTGTCTGATTTCATTATTGCTATAGATGTATCCTACTAAAACCACTTGATTAATCATAATTCTCCTTTCGTTTTATATTTGTTATTAAATATGTTAAATCCTAAACAATTTGATATATAAGGAAAAAAGAACTATAATATATCAAGCAAAGTGAGATTTTATTTAAATAGATTGGTATTAATTTAAAATAAGAAACGAAGATTTTGATAGAATGTAAAAGGAAAGAATATTTTAGGAGAAATTTGAAAATGTTATATAACGAAATAGAAGAGGCTTATTATGCAGGGATTAATGCCCAAAATGCTTTAAATGAAGCGCTTTATTATCTTGAACAAGCTAAAGATCTTGGAATTTTAGATATAACTGGTGGCAAATTAATTATTTCTCTTTCAAAATATAAGTCAATTGAAAAAGCTAATAAGTATATTGATGACTTTATTTACAGTATGAAATCCTTTTCTAAAGAATTATTAGATGTAAAACTGCAAGGTAATTTTAAAATTGAAATTAGCAATTTTTTAAGAATTACTGATATTTATTTCGATCAATTAGCTTCAGATACAATCGTTCAAAAAAAGATATTTGATTCTTTAAAAATCGCTCAGGAATTAAAACCAAAAGTTGATAGAATTGTAATGAAGTTAAAAGAACTTTCAGGAATCTAAAACAGCTAATTTATAGTTGTTAAATAAAATTGTAATAAGCAAAGAGGTGATAATAATGAAACAATACTTAGACATGTGTAAATTTGTACTAGAAAATGGAGAAGAAAGAAGTGATAGGACAGGTACAGGTACTATTTCAATTTTTGGATATCAAACAAGATATAATTTAGAAGAAGGTTTTCCTTTATTGACTACTAAAAAAGTTTTTTTTAAAGGAATTTTATATGAGCTTTTATGGTTTATAACTGGTTCAACAAATATTCAACCTTTAGTAAAAAATAATGTAAAAATTTGGAATGATTGGCCATATGATAAGTTTAAAAAGAGTAAAGAGTTTAATGGCGAAACAATGGATGAATTTATTGAAAAAATAAAAAATGATGATGAATTTGCTTCAGTATGGGGAGAGTTAGGACCAGTATATGGTAAACAATGGAGAGATTTTTTTGGGGTTGATCAATTAAAAAATTTAATTGACCAAATCAAAAATAACCCTTTCTCTAGAAGACATTTGCTAGTTGCTTTTAATCCCGCACAAGTTGAAGATATGGCTTTACCACCTTGTCATGCTTTCTTCCAATTTTATGTAAGTGCAGACAATAAAAAATTGTCTTTACAGTTGTATCAAAGAAGTGCAGATGTCTTTTTAGGTGTTCCATTTAATATTGCTTCTTATGCAGCACTATTAATGATGGTTGCTCAGGTTTGTGATTTGCAACCATATGAATTTGTTCATACTTTAGGAGATGTTCATATATATAAAGACCATATCGAACAGATTAAACTGCAATTAACAAGAGAACCTAGAAGACTACCAACATTAAAGATTAATACTAATATCAAAAATATTGAAGATTTCTGTTATGAGGACTTTGAAATTTGTGATTATAATCCTCATCCTGCAATAAAAGGAAAGGTTAGTGTTTAAATATGTTTAGTTTTAGTGTGGCATTTGATCCAAAACAAGGAATAGGAATCAATGGTCGTTTACCATGGCATATTAAAGAGGAATTACAACTTTTCAAAAGAAATACTTTACATAAAAATATCTTAATGGGTCAAACTACTTATGATAGTTTACCGAGAAAGTTAGTAGATAGAAATATTTTTGTTGTGTCATGGGAAGAAGGTTATCAACCAGAAGGAGTTACAGTTATAAAAGATTTAATTCAGTTTTTAGAAACTCATAAGGATGATAAAGAAGAATATATTATCTGTGGTGGAGCATCAATTTATCGTCAAGCTTACCTATATTGTAAAAAGGCGTATGTTTCGTTTATCAAAGATGAATACAAAGTTGATACCCATTTAGATTGTTTTTCTATCAATGATTGGAAAATAGTTGAAAAAGTTGATTATGATAAATTTGTATACTGTTTATTAGAAAGGAAAGAAGATGGAACTAATTGATAAAACTGCCTTGTATAAAATTAGTTATGGCTTATATGTTTTAACTACAAATGATGGCAAAAAGGATAATGGAATGATTTGTAATACAGTAATGCAAGTTACTTCTAATCCATTAACCGTTGTTGTCGGGATAAATAAATCTAACTATAGTTGTGAAACAGTTTTAAGAACTAAAAAGATGAATATAGTTACTTTATCTGAAAAATGCGATTTTTCTATTTTTGAAAGATTTGGCTTTGCTTCTGGTAAAGATAAAGATAAGTTTGAAGGTTTGCCTTACTGGAAAAGTCAAAATGATTTACCAGTGTTGATTGATATTACTAATAGTTTTATTTCTTTAAAAGTAAAAGAAGCAATTGATTTAGTCACACATTACTTGTTTGTTTGTGATGTTACCGAAGCTAAAGTCATTAATGATGATAATTCAATGACTTACGACTATTATCATAAATATGTTAAAAGAAAAGTAGATACAACTAAAAAAGGGTATGTTTGCACTATATGTGGGTATATTTACGAAGGGGAACCATTGCCCGAAGATTTTATTTGTCCAATTTGCAAACATCCAGCAAGTGTATTTGTTAAATTATAAAAACCAGGATTTAAATTCTGGTTTTCTTTAACTTTATATAAATTATTATAAAAGTTATCAAATATTACATAATAATTACTATCATAATCCAGAAAATGAATTTCATGACAATTCATATGGTTGTTGTATTAGTATTCCTCGTATTTTAAACATGTTGTTTTTATGGTAAAATTGACTAGCAAAAGGTGTGGTAAAGATGAGAAAATTTGATACAAAAGTTCAATACATTAAATACAGAGTTTTAAAAGAAGTTGCTTCTTTAGCTTGGCAAGATAAATTGTTGGAAAATATTTTAAATATTCCTTCAACAATTGTGCCAGGTAAAATACCAACGATGCGCTGTTGTGTTTATAAAGAAAGAGCTATCTTAGCACAGCGTGTAAAGATTGCGATGGGTGGAGACAAAAATAATTCAAACACCATTGAAATTATTGATATTGCCTGTGATGAATGTCCTGATGCAGGTTATGTTGTTACTGAAACTTGTCGAGGATGTCTAGCTCATCGTTGTGAAGATGTTTGTAAGGTAGGAGCTATTACTTTTGATGCTAATCATGTAGCCCACATTGATAAATCAAAATGTGTTGAGTGTGGAATGTGCGCTAAGGTATGTCCATATTTTGCCATCATTAATAGAGTAAGACCATGTCAGGCAGCTTGTAAAGTAAAGGCAATTTATTTTAATGAAGAAAATGCTGCTAAAATAGATGAAAACAAATGTATTCAATGTGGCGCTTGTGTTTATCAATGTCCATTTGGTGCTATTGATGATAAATCTTTTATTTTAGATGTAATTGAATTTATTAAAAATAAAAAGGAAGATAGCAAAGTAATCGCGATGATTGCTCCATCAATTGCTTCGCAGTTTTCTAATGTGAAGCTTACACAAGTTGTTACAGGGCTAAATAGGCTTGGCTTTGATATGGTGATAGAAACAGCACTAGGAGCTGATATGGTAGCTGAAAGTGAGTCTAAAGAGCTAATAGAGAAGGGTTTTTTGCTTTCAAGTTGTTGCCCTGGCTTTGTTAGTTATGTTAAAATAAATTTTCCTGAATTAGAGCATCACTTATCTCATAATCTTTCACCTATGGCTCATTTAGGAAAAAAACTTAAGGAAAAAAATCCTAAAGATAAGATAGTCTTTATTGGTCCTTGTACTGCTAAAAAGCAAGAAGCATTAAAAGAAAAAATTAAAGATTATATAGATAGTGTTATTACCTTTGAAGAATTACAAGCTTTATTTGATTCAAAAAATATTGATATCACTAACTTAGAAGAAACAAAGTTAAATGATGGTTCTTATTATGGTAGGGTATTTGCAAGAAGTGGAGGACTCACTGAAGCAATTGCTCAAGGAATAAAGGAGCATAATAGTGATTTTGAGTTTAAGCCAGTTATTTGTGATGGTATTGATGCTTGTAAAATAGCGCTATTAAAGAAAAAGAACAATATATTAGATGGTAATTTTATTGAAGGAATGGTTTGTGAAGGTGGATGTATTGGTGGGGCAGGCTGCTTAACTCACACAGTTAGAAATAAAGTTGCTATCGATAAATATGGTAAAGATTCACTATATAAAACGATAACTGAATCATTGAATAAATAGAATGGATGGGAATATAATGAAAAAATTATTTGTATTTATGATTGATGCATTATGTGCTAGTGATATTGAAAAGATGAAAGAAATGCCAAATTTTTCTAAGATTATTAATGAGGGTTCATATGTTGCATCAATAGAAACAGTTTGGCCAGCCTTAACTTATAGCTGTCATACTTCAATTGTTACTGGAACATATGTTGATAGACATTCAATTTGTAATAACGAAGTAATGGAAAGAGGTTGTAAACCAGGTGATGTTTGGTATGGCTATAAAAGTCAAGTTAAAGATCCGACGATTTTAGATTATGCTAGAGAAAATGGCTTGACTACCGCATCGATTGCCTGGCCAGTAAGTGCAGGGGCAAATTATACTTATAACTGGCCAATGATAGTCCCTTACAAATATAAAGATTATGATGCAGAAAAGTATTTATATGGAAATGCTACTGACAATTTACTAGAAAAATATTTTTGGAAATATGGTTTACATCAAAAAGGACCAGATGCAGAATTAGATAGATTAACTATGGCAATTGCCCCAGATTTAATCAGAGATTTTGGTCAACCTGATGTTATGTTTGTTAAAATGTGTGATTTAGACACTCAAAGACATAATTATGGTGTTTATTCTGAGGAGGCATACATTCAATTAAGAAGACACGATTTGGAATTAGGTGTTCTTTTAGAATCAATAAAAAGATACGGTGATTATGAAAATACCAACTTTGTAATTATGGGTGATCATGGTCAAACAAATATAGAAGATGTTTTAAATATAAATGTATTATTGAAACAAGCTGGATTTATAAGAACTGATGAGAATGGTGAGATAATTGATTGTGATTGTTATGCTCATTCAACAGCCTTAACTTGTTGTATTGAATTAAAAAATCCTGATGATAAAAAAATGGCTAAAAAAGTCAAGGATTTCTTATTAACATTAAAAGAGGATAAAGATATTCAGCTAAGATATGTTTATGATAAAGAAGAAATGAAAGAGATTTTCCGTGTTGATGGACCTTTTGATTTTATTACTGAATCAAATAGGGACATTTCATTTTCTGATAAATTAGACAAAGACACAATTTGGGCTTCAACAGAACCCGGCGATCACAAAATTGGAAGAGCAACTCATGGTTCTAGGGGAGATAGAAAAGAAACGACATTATTTATCGCAAGCGGTCCATCAGTGAAAAAAGGTGTGGTAATAGAAAAAGCTAATATGGTAGATGAAGCAGTTACAATGGCCAAAATGATAGGATTTGATATGCCAAATACTGATGGTCGCATACTTCATGAATTATTAGTTGAATAATATTATTAAAAGATCTGGCTAAATGTTTGGATCTTTTTTGAGAAGACAAATTACATCTATTTTACATACATAATTTTCAATTATGATATAATAATTACGGTGATAATTTATTATTGTCATCGATTGATATTCAAATAAAAAATACCAGTAAAATTGGAGGTGTGATAATTGAAAACATTAATACTAAGCTGCAATACTGGACAAGGTCATAATAGTGCTGGATTGGCCATCAAAGAATACTATGAGAATCAGAATATCGAATGTGAAATGCTAGATGCATTATCATTTATAAATGATCTTTTTTCAGATTTTATTTGTAAAGGTCATATTAGTATTTGTAACCATGCACCATTTATTTTTGATAAAGGTTATAAAATGGCAGAGCATAATCAAGATTTTTTTAAGGAAGATTCAATAGTTTTAAAATTAATAAGTAAAAAATGTGAAGATTTATATAACTATATTACTGATAGCAACTATACTCAGGTAATTTGTACCCACGTATTTGCTGGGATGATGATAACAAAAATTGCTAATGATTTTGATTTGAAATGCAAAACAGGTTTTGTTTTCACTGATTATACTTGTCATCCAGGAGCCAAATATTTAAATGTTGATCATTTTTTTGTTCCATGTAATTATATAAACGAAGAATTACAGCAATTGGGAATAACAGAAGAAAAAATCGTTACAAGTGGAATTCCAGTTAAGGATAAATTTTATCAGTATAATGATTTAAGGAATGATGGAAAAAAGAATATTCTGATTTCTACTGGATCACTTGGCGGTGGACCACTAAAAAAAGTTGTTACAGCTTTACTAAATGATGTAAAAGATGGTTATATTAAAGTTGTTTGTGGTAAAAATGAAAAGTTAAAGAAAAAACTTCAGAAGGAATTTGAAGATAATCCACGTGTTGAAGTACTTGGTTTTATCAGTGATATTGATAAACTTATGGATACAGCAGATGTATTTATTACTAAACCTGGTGGAATTTCTACTACTGAGGCAGTTAATAAAATTTTACCAATGTTATTCATCAATATTCTTGGAGCTTGTGAAGATTACAATAAGCAATACTTCGTTGATTTAGGTTGTGCCAAAACTTTTGATGATATTGAACAATTATCAAAAGAGTGCTATAACTTGTTGAATAATCCAGAAGAGTACAATGAAATTATGGAAAATTTAAAGGTATTAAAAAAATATAATAGTGCAAAGATTATTTTTGAAACAATGGCTAGTTAGTCATTGTTTTCTTTATGTTATAATAAAAAAAAGAGGTGCTTTTTATGAAAAATATATATAAATACTTTTCTTTAATATTCATATTGATTTTTATTTTAAACGGATGTGGTTTTATAAAAAAAGTCGATGAAAATCCAGTTGACCCAAATTATGAAAAAGGTCTAACTCAGCAGCAGTTATTTTCTTATCTTAATAAACCTATAGGTTATCGAGAAAATAAGGTTGATAATTATATTTATTTTTCTTTTTATCAGGACCATAGAGTGGAATATTCATTTTCTAATGAAGAAATAAAATATGTAGGAAATGTTATTGAATTTAAATATAATGGTAAAAATCACTTTGAAGTAAGCTGTCAATTTGATCCAGAAGACAATCAAAATTTTACCAGTTTTGTGAAAACATTTGACATTTTTTTCGAAGAATTAGATCTTAATAATATTGAAATTTCATTTGATGGCAATACTTATAAACTAATGAATGATACAGGATATGATTATAGCGATTTATTATTGTCACTACAGTTACATAAAAATTATTATGTCGATTTTAATGATGTGACCTTATTTGTTAAATTTGATGATGGAAATAAATTTTCTTATGATAATGGTTTAAAAATAATTTCAGGATTTGTAGATAATGTTACTTATATGGGAAATGATGTGTATGACTTAAACGTAAGGATTATAGATGGAGAAAAGCAGTATCATCAAACATTTTTAATCACTCATTCAAAAGAGTATCCTGAAAAAATATTTATTGAACTGGATGATTATGGTCTTGTGGAAATGCGTGCTGATAAAGGTTATGACACAGTTGAAATTTTATCAATTTTAACAAACGCTAGTCCTTTTGAAGAAATTAATGGCAAAAACATCAGATTGTTTGATGTAGAAAATTTCAATTATATTAAAACAAATACCAATGGTGATTATCTTTTGAATGGATTAATAACACTCTTTGATTATCAAGGTAAAGGCGAGTATAAAATGACAGTTCAGTTTTCTAAGACCAATGATGAAGATGATGAAATTAACAAATATGATATTGAAGTTATCTTTAGTTATGATGAAAACGAAAAAATTCTATATATTAAAGAATGTGATATTGAAAGGATGATTGAAGAAAAATATACACTTAAAGCAAAAAAATAGAAGTTTAAACTTCCATTTTAATGTTCTTTTTCTAATGTGTTTGTTTTGATGTTATTAGCTTTATCTAAATAAGCAATTATTATAGTGTTGTTATGATAATACATAGATTCTATTAAACCAATATTCAAATTGGTGTTTGAGCAAATTAGCTGTCTGTTTGTGATGGCTAATTTTGTTTTTTTGTTGTCTTTAATATAAGAAGAGATATAGGTAATGAACCCACAACAAACTTCCTTTTTCATTGGATTGAAAAGAGAAAACTTTCTATCATCAATTTTAAGTGTAAACTGCTTTGATTTATATAAACCATTTGACTCAAACATAATATCATTTCCTTATTAAATTAACTCTACCATAGTATTTCTCTAACTTAAAGTATCCTTTAGTTGAATTTAATTCAATTAAATTGTGATATAATTAAAAAGGAAAGAGACAAGGAGTATATGTCAAAAAAAGCTTATTTATGTATCGATTTAAAGTCTTTCTATGCTTCAGTTGAGTGTGTGGAAAGAGGATTAGACCCAATGAAAGCAAATTTGGTTGTTGCAGATAGTGAAAGAACTGAAAAGACAATATGTTTAGCTGTCAGTGTAAATATGAAAAAGTTAGGAATCAAAAATAGATGCCGTCTTTTTGAAATACCCAAAAATATTGATTATGTTATAGCAACACCTAGAATGCAGAAATACATAGATTATTCATGTGCAGTATATGACTTATATTTAGATTACTTTTCAAAAGATGATATTTATGTTTATTCTATAGATGAGTGTTTTATTGACATAACTCCTTATTTGAATATTTATCAGAAAACACCAAGACAAATGGCTCAATTTTTGCTAGCTGAAATTAATAGGAAAATTGGTATTAGAGCAAGTTGTGGAGTTGGCACAAATCTATATTTAACAAAAATTGCTTTAGATATAACTGCTAAAAAATCCAGTGATTTTATCGGAGAGTTAGATGAAGAAATTTTCAAAAAAACTTTATGGAATCATCAGCCATTAACTGATTTTTGGAGAATAGGTCTTGGAACTCAAAAGACTCTTAATGAAATGGGAATTTATACTATGGGACAGATTGCCTGGGCTAATCAAGAAAAACTATATGAAAAATTTGGAATTGATGCAGAACTTCTGATTGATCATGCTTGGGGAATAGAACCAGTTACTATCGCTGATATTAAAGAATACAAACCAAAAAGCAATTCACTTTCTCAGGGACAAGTCTTAGCTAAAGATTATAGTTATAAACAAGCAGAAATCATAGTTAAAGAAATGATGGACTTACTTTCTTTACAATTAGTAGAAAAAAAATTATATACTTCAAATATTTCTTTAATGCTTGGTTATAGCAATAGATACAATTTGAAATCTTCCACTGGAAGTATTACTTTAGATATTGATACAAATAGTGAAAGTATATTAATTGATAATGTAGTTAAGTTATATAATCGTTTAGTAAATAAGTCAGCAATGATAAGAAGAGTAAGTATATCATGTAATAACTTGACAGATACGCCAGTTAACTTTGTTCAAACAAATCTTTTTGAAGAAATAAGTCAAAAGGATATCCAAAAAGATAATGCTGCTCAAAAAGCAATTATAGAGATAAAGAAAAGATTTGGAAAAGATGCCATACTAAAAGGTATGAATTTTGAAGAAGGTGCAACTACCAGAGAAAGAAATCATCAAATAGGAGGGCACAAAAGTGGCAAATAAACCTAAACATAAAATGAGTGTTTCTAATCGTGCTAAACAATTTATGCCTTTTAGTGCTTTGTCAGGATTTAAAGAAGCATTAGAACAAGTAGAAATAAAAAAGGAAAGAGTAGAAAAGATAGAATTATCACAGTCGCAAAAAGAAAGGTTAAATAATCTTATTAAGTCGCTTAAATTAGATGATGAAATAAAAGTTGAATACTATGACGGGAATAAATATCAATTAATAACAGGTGTATTTAAGAAAATTGATGAAATATACCATAATATCTATATTGGAAAAGAAATTATTTCTCTTGAAATGATAAAAGAAATTGAGATTTATCAATAAAGATTACTAATCAATGATATATTGAAGAATCAAAAAATCTTGCAGCCCTAAAAAAGTAAGCAAGTAAAATATTTTTTATACGCGAAATTAAAAAGTTAATTCCGTTTTTTAAAAAAGCCTTTAAATTATTGAACTTATTTCCGATTAAGTATTTTTAACTGGAAATAAGTTTTTAAATTTAACCTAAAAATGGCAAAAAAACCACTA
>Ga0208694_1000595_pt1 | contig 52631 bp, 49 predicted proteins | sample AD_UKC078_MetaG_FD_184442 | JGI IMG/M metagenome (GOLD analysis project Ga0208694, IMG submission 184442) | Active sludge microbial communities of municipal wastewater-treating anaerobic digesters from USA - AD_UKC078_MetaG (SPAdes) (version 2) | ecosystem: Engineered > Bioreactor > Anaerobic >...
ATTCAGCGCCAAGCTTTCCGATGGAACAGCTCTTCCTTTCTGGCTGATCTTTGACGCAGCAACGCAGACCTTCAGCGGTACACCGGGCAACAATGATGTCGGAAGGCTGTCGCTTAAGGTAACAGCTACAGACACAGAAGGTGCAAGTGTATCTGACGATTTCAATCTTACAGTAATCAATGTTAACGATGCACCGGTTGTTGTATGTCCGGTTGCCAATCAGACGACATTTGAGGATGAAGTTTCCAGCTTCACGGTTCCGGCGAACACCTTTGCTGATGTTGATGTAGGCGACGCTCTAACCTACAGCGCGACTCTTTCTGACGGATCAGTGCTGCCTTCATGGCTGGCATTTGATGCGGCGACGATGACCTTCAGTGGAACTCCGGCGAATGACAATGTTGGAACATTGTCGCTTAAAGTAACAGCAACCGATACAGCGGGAGCCAGCGTATCGGATGACTTCGATGTGACCGTGGAGAATGGAAATGATGTGCCGATTGTCGTTAATACAATAGCAAATCAGACGACACTGGAAGATGAAGTCTTTACATTCACAGTGCCAACCAACACCTTTACAGACGTGGATGTGGATGACAGCCTGACTTACAGCGCGACATTGGCTGACGGTTCAGCGCCGCCGTCTTGGCTAACGTTTGATGCTGACACGATGACCTTCAGCGGCGTGCCGACGAATGACGATGCCGGAACGCTGTCACTCAAGGTAACGGCAACCGATACAACAGGCGCAAATATATCTGACGATTTTGATGTGACCGTCGTCAATGTCAATGATGCTCCTGTCGTTGCCCATCAGATGGCCAATCAGACAGCTACAGAGGATGTGGCATTTAATTTCATGGTTCCGGCCAACACCTTTACTGATGTTGATGCGGGCGATGCTCTGATCTACAGCGCAACACTGGCTGATGGTTCGGCCCTACCATCATGGCTGACCTTTGACGCAGCAACAATGACCTTCAGCGGTACACCGGGCAACGATAATGTCGGGACACTGTCACTTAAAGTAACAGCAACAGATACATCGGGAGCCAGTGTGTCAGATGACTTTGATATTACCGTGGAGAATATGAACGATGCACCGTTTATTGTAAATCCGATAGTAAATCAAACAGCGACGGAAGATGCCGTCTTCAATTTCACAGTTCCTGCAAATACGTTCAATGATGTTGATGCAGGTGACACACTAACATTCAGCGCCAAGCTTTCCGATGGAACAGCTCTTCCTTTCTGGCTGACCTTTGACGCAGCAACGCAGACCTTCAGCGGCACACCAACCTGTACCGGCAAAATATCCGTAAAAGTAACGGCAACGGATACGGCGGGTGCCAGTGTTTCAGATACTTTTGATTTAGATATAAAGAAAGTTACCTATGGAACCAATTGTTGTGATTTTATAGTCACCTGCTGCGACAACGATCTCATTTATGCTTTGAGCGGCATTGATACGGTTTATTCGGGGGCAGGTGATGACATCATTTATGGTGGTAATTGTAGTGATTTCCTCTTTGGAGAATGCGGTAATGATTTAATTTATGGTGAAAACGATAATGATAATCTTTACGGTGGTAGTGGAAACGATACTTTGGATGGAGGGACCGGCGCGGATGACATGATCGGAGGTTCCGGCAATGACACTTACATTGTTGATAAACTGCCATCCGGGCTTTTTAACTTAATTCCTGGTGATACCGTTACCGAATATTACAATGATGGAATGGACACGGTTGAAAGCTCTGTGACCTATACTCTGGGAAGCAATGTGGAAAATCTAACTTTAACCGGCACTTCCAGGATTAACGGTACCGGCAATTCACTCAATAATGTTCTTACCGGCAACGGTGTAAGTAATACCCTTACCGGCAATTACGGTAATGATACTTTAGGCGGCGGGGCGGGTAACGATATCCTGAACGGCGGCTTGGGCAGCGATACGTACCTTTTCGGCAATGCCGACGGACTTGATACGATCAATGAAATTTCCGGTATCCGTGGTGATATTGATGCACTTAAACTTACAGAAGCCGCGACAACCGATCCGGTCATCGTCAAGCAGGGCAATGATCTCTATGTCTTCATGGATGCCGATAATTACATGAAGATAGCCGGTGAATTCCAGCAGGCAAACTATGGGATTGAAAGGCTGGAAGTATCCGATGGTCATTACATCACCCGAAACGATATCCAGACAATAGTCGATACCTTGAGCGCCATCAACAATTCGGGAATGGATGTCATTCAGAAATACAATGCCATGATGAATGACGAGCAATACCAGAATATTCTGGCAACGAGCTGGCAGCAGTAGCGGATTTTACATCACGTTGTAATAAGCGACCATCCGGTTGTTGCGTGCCGGATGGTTGCTTTGGTTTTACGAGATAAATTTCGGGATTAATCTACTGTGGAATATTGAATTTTTTAAGAGCCGTTTCGATATTTTTTCTGCTGTCCTGAACTTTGCGGATGATTTCTTTTCCTTTTTCTTCGGTCAAAATCTTGGCGTCTATTTCGCGTTCCAGTTCCATAATATATTCCGAAAGCAGAGCATAATCGTCTCTTAACGTGCTGACAAAAGTACGCAGTTCCGCCACGAGTACGTTTATGTGATCCGCCAGATCTTTAAGATCATCCCACTTTCTCAATTTGATGACCACATTAAGATCGCCCTGTGCGATCTGTTTCAGAGATTTCTTCAGACGAAACAGCGGACCGGCAACTTTGTGGGAGATGAAAATGCTGATGATACAGAAAAATAAAATCACTCCGCCGATCCACGGCCAAACGGTGCTGTGTAAAAGAAGCAGTGCTCTGGCGGCTTCATTTTTCTCAGACAGCGGATAATCAAAATACAGGGTCATTACGTAGGGGGCAAATATTACAACAATAAAAATAAATGTGTAAAATAGCAACAGCAGCAGGGTTAATAGCAAATATTTGGTCTGGAATTTTTTTTCTATGAAGTAATTCTTGCGCTTTGTAAAATTCATCATGTCTTGTCCTATTTAGTCAATTTAATGGAATTGGTCGTAATCAGCGTGTTTTTTACATCTTTTGCGCGTGCTTTCAAGACGTAGTTGTTATGTTCCGCCGTGTATTCGATTGAAAGAAGATCTTTTTTGATTTGATTGCAGAATGTGGTGGAGAAGACCGCCCGGGAATTTTCATCATGACAGGTGCTGAAATCGATGCTGCCCGGAAATCTGCCGTTATCCATGTTGTATAAATCCAGATTCTGTCTGGCTTCAATAACGATATGTTCGGCAATGGTAACCTTCGCCTTATCCACGTAGTTGCGGTATATGGAAAAAGCCAGCGTGGCCAGAATGGCCAGAACGAACATCGCAACCATCAACTCGATCAACGTAAAACCAGACTCTTTCCGAATGATACGCATCAGCCATTGCCTTCCTTTTTACAGCCACTCTCTTTGCAGTCATTTTGAGAGAATGACAGAAGCTCATTGATAACGAAGATGGAATAATGGGTGGAAAATATTAAAATAATTACATTATTATTTTTGAAAATTATAAAAAAAACTGAACGTCATGTCAAGAATTAAAAAAATCCTGTTTTTATAATATATTTTTTCGCAACGGGTGAAAAGAATCCAGTCAGAATTCAAAGAAAAAGTTAATTTGAGGTTCAATGATTTTACCGATCGATTCCAGTGAGTTAATTTTTTCATTATTGTAGATCAAGGATGACACGGCGTCGACGAATTTCGATACCTGCTCGTCGTTGCGGTTGAACAATGCTTCGTTTTTGTTATTTTCCGGGAAGTCGGTTACCTTGAACCTGAGCTTGATGTTTGGTAACACCGTTTTTTTCTCCGGCTCCTTTGGGGAGGGCTCTTTCAACGATTCGGATAATTCGAACCGATCCATGTAAGTCTCCGGCAGGGGAATCTGAAAAACGGGTGCCGGTTGTTTCGGGGTTTGATCGGGCGCCGCCATCAGAAGATCGTAATCCAAAACGAAAGTTTTCCATTGAAAGATAAATCCCGATGAATACGCCGGTAAGGAAACCGTCAGCAGAACGATTAGTTGCAGCAGGATGGACTTTATTGTTTTTTTCATTGAATATCTTCCCGGATGTTATTCTTCCGGAATCTTTATTTTTTGTCCGGATAATAGTTTGTCCGTAATCTTCATGTTGTTTACTTTCAGCAACGCCGCCAGGGTTACGGAATGTTTTTTAGCCACGATCAAAAGCGTTTCCCCTTTTTTTACGGTATACCGTCTCATGGGCTTTCCCGTTTTTGAGGATGTTGCGGTTTTTCCCGACGGGGTCTTTTTTACGCTTTTGTCTTCTTCTTCCGCAGGGGTTTCCGCTGCCGGCACGAGGATGTCCTGGCCGACAAGAATGGTGTCTTCCAGTTGCATATTGTTCAATTTCAGAAGGACGTCGATCCTGGTATCGAATTTTTTGGCAACAGCGAAAAGGGTATCGCCTTTCTTAATTTTATATTCCGCAGTGGCTATGCTTTCGTCGCTTGGAGGTTTACTGCCGTTTGTCGCAAAATAATCCTTCACGGACGCCGATACGGCGGCGGCCAGATTGTTTTGAAAATTTGTTTTTTTCAGCAATTTTTCTTCATCGGCATTGGATATGTAGGCGGTCTCGATTAAAACAGCGGGAATGTCGGGTAGTTTGAGAACGCGGAAGGGCGCTTCCTGAACGATTTCGTATTTAAGGCAGTTGACCACGTTCAGATGCTTGATTAAAGTTTCAGCGTAAATTTTGGATAAGTTGATAGTGCTGGTCTGAAACATATTTATGATAATGGGATTGGATTCATTATTACTTTCGATATCCGTTTCACCGCCGAAAATATCCGATAAGTTTTCATTGTGCGCCAGAAGCCTGGCCGCTTCATTACTGGCGGCGCCCGTGGAAAGACAATAGACGGAAGAACCTTTGGCGTTGCGGTTTCTGGCGGCATCGGCATGAACGCTGATAAAAAGACCGGCGTTCACGTCCCGGGCTTTCTGCAGGCGCTTTTTGAAAGAGACGTAATAGTCTCCGTCGCGTGTCAGAACCGCGCGATAGCCGGGCAGTTTGTTGATCTCGTTTCTGATTTCACGGCTGATGGAAAGGACAATATCTTTTTCATAGGTTCCTTTCTTGCCGATGGCGCCGGGATCGTCGCCGCCGTGGCCCGGATCAATAACGATGACAACCTCCTTTTGAGTTTCAGTCTTTTTTTCTTTTGTTTTGGGTTTCTTCTGAGCCTCTTTCAGAATGACATCGACAACAATCCGGTCGGGTTTGTTTTGAAATTTATTCAGTTTAAAAACATCAACGCGTTGATGGCGGTCAAGAAAGCATTTGATTTGGATGTTGTCTCCCGGCGTTTTGAAAAAACTTATTTTCTTGATGCCCGGTTTGTTGATGAAGACATTTTGCGGGAGTGTTTTGTGAAGTGAAGATTTTTTGACATTGAGAACAAGTAAATTTTCGCTTTCCTGGGTCTGGTAATCGGGTTTACCGTCAACATCGAGAACGATTCTTGTATGATCGGGCGCACTCCAATGTCGGACATTCAATATTTCCACCGCGCCGCAGTAACCGGAAGAAGAAAAAATCAGGACAAGCATTACCAAAAACCGGTAAAATGCTTTCAGGATAAAAGTTCTTTTGCACAACATAATTAAAAAATAGCAAATTTGACGGCGAACTGCAACTGTTTGGTAGAAAAGATATTGACAAGCTCTTATTATAATGTCATTTTCACCGCATAAAATTTAGACGAACGTTGAAAGCATTTATGCGGGAAAATCTCTTCAAAGACGCCCTGCTGAATCCCTCCGTGTTTCCTGTTACCTGGGAGCTCGTGCCGGGAAGGGGGGCGAGAGAAACGGCTCAGGAAAAGGCGCTGGCCCTGGCGAAACAGGCGTCTATCGGCGGCAAAATCTGCGCGCTGACATTGACGGACAATCCCGGCGGAACGCCCGCCATGTCCGCCGATTTTATGGGCGCTGAAATCGTCAAGTTCGGTATCGAGCCGCTCGTTCATTTTACCTGCAAGGACAAGAACCGCAATCAGATTGAAAGTCAGCTCTATGCTCTGGACCGGTCAGGCGTAAGAAACCTTCTGGTGATGAGCGGGGATTACCCTGTCTCCGGTTTTCATGGAAGACCGGCTCCGGTATTTGATCTGGATCCGATTCACGTTCTGCAGCTTATATCGGAGATGAACGCCGGATTAGAGTATCCGGGAATCAAAGGGGTTGTTCGTCATCAGGCAAGCGACTTTTTCCCCGGCGCGGTCATTTCTCCGTTCAAGGCGACCGAAGCGGAACAGATGACGCAGTATTTCAAGCTTAAAAAGAAAATCGCCGCCGGCGCTCAGTTCATTATTACACAGCTCGGCTATGATGCCCGCAAGTTTCATGAGGTGCTGTTGTTTATGAGGCAACACGGCTTCAATATCCCTCTTGTCGGCAATATTTACATACTCCCGTATGGCGCGGCCCGAATGATGAACCGCAACGAATTGCCGGGATCCGTCGTTACGGACAAGCTGCTTGCGGAGATTGACCGCGAAAGAAACGATTCCGATAAGGGAGAAGGTGCCAGAATTTTGCGTGCTGCCCGGCTGTATGCCATACTGAAAGGTATGGGATACAGCGGAGTGCATATTGGCGGACACAATATCAAATACGAGCAGGTGGAGCGGATTATCAGCCAGGGTGAAGCACTTGTGTCCCAATGGAAAGATTTGGTGAGATATTTTGATCATCCGATCCCGGACGGTTTTTATTATTATGAACGCGATCCGGTTACGGGCCTGAACAAAGAAACGCCTGTGCAAACACTGAATCGTCCGCTTGATGCCAACGTCGAATGGACATACGGGTTTTCCCGTTTTTTTCATAAGCTGATGTTTGAACCGGGCAAGAAACTTTACGGGTTGATGAAGACAGCCAGTAAGAAAATATCAGACACCGGCATGGCAAAGATATTCCACAACCTGGAACATGTTGCGAAGGTCGTTATTTACGACTGCCAGGATTGCGGGGATTGCGCTCTCCTTGATGTCGCTTATGTTTGCCCGATGTCTCAATGTCCGAAAAATCAGCGCAACGGTCCCTGCGGCGGAAGCTTTAAAGGATGGTGCGAAGTGTATCCCGGTAAAAAACATTGTGTGTATGTCCGGGCGTATGTCCGATTAAAAAAATATGGCGAAGCAGAACACCTGGAGCACAAAATCGTTCCTCCCTGTAACTGGGATCTTTATCAAACGTCGTCGTGGATCAATTTTTATCTGGGGAAAGACCACCATTCGGCAAGGTCACACCAAAATGATGCCGAGAAATGAAAAGGCGTCTTGTTTCTATCCCCATACCCCTTTCATTTGTGATGAATTTTATTCATTGAAGATTATGCTGTGATGTAGTAGAAGCTCCGAGCGTGGGCGATTGGCTCAGTTGGATAGAGTACTGGCCTCCGAAGCCAGGGGTCGTGAGTTCGAATCTCACATCGCCCACCAGTGATTATAATGTCCGCTATGGATTGTCGTTATGTTGCATGAAACGTGATGCAAAATTCAGGACCGTTCATTTTCTAAAAAAGAGAAGACTCATGAATAAAAAAAATCAGAAAGTGCCTTTTCACATTAAAGGATCCAAAGTCAGAGTAAAAAAATTCAGAGGAACAAATTTCATCTTTGAAGAAGTGAACCGGCCCTGTGATTTGAAAGATTCCGATTTTGTGGACAAAGAATCATTATTCGAGAATATCAGGCAAGTCGCCCGTAAAACGCTGCGCGAGGAAGTCGCCATTAATATTCCAAAGTATTTTAGCGAGTCCGACTTAATGTACATCTACAGCGATATGAACCATAAGGTTGTCGCCATGTCGGTATGCGGTTCCATGTTCGACCAGGGAGATTTTGTCATGATCATATGGTTGACCATGTGCCTGGAAGAATACAGGAAAAATGGCTTATTAAGAGCGTTGATTCCCAAGATGTTCCTTGATTATCTGAAAAAATACAATCGGGAAATGGGATATACGGGAATAAAGCGTATCATTCCGTTCTTCAGGACGGCGTATATGTTTGGCAGGGCCATTAATCCGATTATCTACCACGCTGTCTTCGCGTCGCCCATGAACATTTCCCCGCCGATAGACAAAAATGGAGACATCAATGTGTCTCATGTCTCGGAAAAGGAAATAAACATTAGAAAAAATTATCTCCGGAAGTTGGGATATACGGAGGATAAAATAAACGAAAACTTATTTGTTTTCCGGCATATTCTTACCGATGAAAAAGAAAACACAATAACTCATGCCAGTATGCCTCTTTGTCCCGAGGCGCACGTGAATAAATATTTTAAAGAAAATCTGGGCCTCGAAAAAGGAAACGCGCTTTTAATACTGATATACTGCCGTCCGTTGCCGGCGATGGTTATCCAGTTTCCCAAGGTCTTCTTCAAGAATACGTGGAGGGCGATTAGAGACCGCTTGCTGGCGCTCAGGAAATAGCCGGGCAGCCTCTTTGTTTGCCGAAAAAGAATTATTCGTCTTGTCCAAATCTTTCCAGAACTTTGAACATCGCATCCGCGCCAAATTCAATCGCCCGGACGGGCACCCGTTCATTGGCGGCATGAATGGTCGCTGAAAAATCAAAATCTTCAGGCAACAACATGGGAAGAAAACCGTATGTCTGAATGCCGAGTTTCGATAAAAAGCGTCCGTCGGTGACGCCGCTTAGCATGAACGGGACGGTGATTCCTTCGGGATCGGCTTCGTGTAAAATCTGTGACAAAACGCCGAATAATCCCAAATCCGGTTTTGCCGGCCCGGCGTCATATTTAATCAGCTCAAACCGGACGTTATCGCCCACAAGCGGTCGCAATTCATTCATCATGTCTTCCGGTTTATAGCCGGGCAGCAGGCGTCCGTCCAAATCAACGGAGATTTCGCTGGGAATGACGTTGATGCTTGCGCTTCCATGCAAAATGGTGGGGCTGACCGTGTTATGAAACAAAGGGTAAAAACCTTTTCCGCTTGCGCCGAGCAGGTTTAAAATGATTCCGGTCATCCACGGATTGCTCAGCTGGCTGAACACCAGTCCTTTGATACCTCCCAGTGCGTCCGCTACGGCTTCCACCATCATTTTTGAAGGGACCGTGACGTGAACCGGCAAATCATTTTTTTCCAATCGTCTGAGAAAATCTGATAATTTCATCATCGCACCGCCGCGAACCGGCATGGACCCGTGTCCTCCCTGCCCCCGAATGGTCGCTTTCATCCAGCAGATTTGTTTTTCTGAGATAGTAATGGGATAAAAGCGCTTGTTATCCAGATTAACATTGAAGCCCCCGAACTCGCCGATCGCATAACGGATATCTTTAAATAGTTCCGGATGTTCCTCCACAAGAAATTTTGTTCCGAGATCGCCGCCTGCTTCTTCATCGCTGACAATGGCCAGTAGAACATTGCCGGCCGGTTTGAAGTTTTGGGCTTTTGCACGCAGAAGGGCGGCCAGCATCATGGCGATGCCTCCTTTCATATCCAGAGCGCCTCTGCCCCAGACAACGCCGTCGATAATTTTACCGTCAAACGGCGGGATATCCCATTGCTGGTTATCCGTGCCTACCACATCAACATGACCGTAGAGAAGGATGGGATTAGCCTTTCCCCTACCGTCAATATGCGCAATCAGATTAGGCCGCTCCGGTTTTTTGGCAATAATGGTGGATTGGATTCCGGCATCATTCAGCAGGTTGCGAATATAGTTTATACAGGCGGCTTCATTGCCCGGCGGATTGGTTGTATTGAATCGGATCAGCTTCTCCAGTATTTCTGCGGGGCGGTTATGTATCTGTGTAAAAGATTTGTGGTGCAGCATATTCTTCTCCATGCAATATCTTGCTGTTGGCGAGGGATCCTTTTCGTTCATCATCTATGTAATATGGATTAGTACTAGATATTTCTAAACTTAACAAGTTTATATTTTTTTCTTAACGGCGGAACGTTAATATTTTCAATCAATTGCAGGAGCTGTTAATCTCTGCTTGACAACCACGGGTTAGTCACCTATAAAGCGCCGTCGGCAAATATTTTATAAATTCAATAATATAAAAAAGGTAATTGTTCCAGAGGCGGAAAATTCATGAGAAACGAAGCTGTAATTTTTGATATGGATGGCGTACTGATCGACAGCGAGCCATTGCATATTTCGGCAGCCATAGCGCTGCTAAAAAAATTTCATGTTGATACGAGTGAAGGATATCACAATAAATATGTTGGTTGTTCCGATCCGGTAAAATGGCAGAAAATAAAAGATGAATTTGACATAAAAAGCAGTTTGCGGGAAATATTGGATATGTCGGTTTCAACGAAGTTGGAATTATTAAGACAAACGGATTGCAATCCCATTGAAGGAATACCGGAATTATTAAAATCATTGTATGATCGCAGCATCCCTGTTGCCGTTGCGTCTTCTTCACCAGGCCGGTTTATTGAAGAAGTGATTGATAAAATCAAAATAGAAAAATACATCAGAACATGGGTGTCCGGTGAGAATATAGAAAAAAGCAAACCGGAACCGGATATCTTTCTGAAAACGGCGGAATTACTGCAGGTGAACCCGCGAGGATGCGTCGTGATTGAGGATTCCAAGAATGGCGTCATTGCCGCAAAGAAAGCGGGAATGAGATGTATTGGTTTCAAGAATATGAACTCGGGAAGCCAGGATTTGAGTAAAGCAGACCTTGTTGTAGATAAAATACAAGATATTGACTTATGCCGTTTGTTATCCATGGAATACTAACGCCAATGATCATTAATTTTTTACCGACTATTTAAATATAAAAAAAATTGTAAGAAAATATTTATTGTAATATTTAATGGACACCATAAGGATAATATAAAAGCTATCCAATTTTCAATTTGCGATTAACGTCTTAACGCTCGAACTTTTTTTATTAACCCATCACGTTATTCAAAGGTCAGTATCAAATTATTTTATTGGAGTTGTTGAAATGAAACTTAATGAAGAACAGCGCGCCTATTTGGAAAATAACCTTGGGAACACGATTCTGCCGTTATCCATCTTTGAAAATGAAGACTGGCCGGGCAACGAACCCATAGAGGTCTTGTTGTTTTATAAGAAAGAATGGTCCAACTCGGAGATTCAGGAATCTTTTTTGAAGGTTACGGAGCATTATAATCTTTTTTCAAGCCGATTGATCATGATTGATGACAACAAGTTTGCATTACACTACTGTACGGACGGAGTGAAATTTACTTTTTTACCGCCGGTTGATGATACTTATGACAATATCAATATTGATGAAATAAGGAAACAAATGGTCAAGGTTAAGACATTGCCGGGAGAACCTCTGCTTTCTCTAACTGTCATATCGGCAAAAGACGGGAAATTTGGTGGAGTAAGCTGTTCGCATACAATCGGTGACGGAATTTCACTGATTCTTTTCTTAATGACATGGGGGTGTATCATAGAGGGCAAGAGCTTCCCCCTTCCATCGCCTCAAAGATTATTTAAAGGAAAGCCAGTCGCTTCCGATACCATTGATAAGATCTTTACCCCGCCGTTGTCGGCATTGAGTGAAAAGATTCAAAACCGAGTTAAGGCAAGCGAGGTAAAATTATATTCGAAGAGAGAATATTTTTCAGATGAATTTTTCGATGAACATAAAAATAAAGCAAAGCTGGAAAATGCAGAATATATCATTTCCAGCAATCAGATTATGACCGCATTTCTATTAAAAAAATATCATGATCAGGTTCTGCCTGATACAGACAGGATTAGAATAAAGATTCCTATTGATCTGCGTGAAATATATCCCGGTATTGATTCCATGTATATCGGTAATGCCGTTTTTGATAATTTCACTGAATTTACCAAGGACGAAATCAATAAAAAGTCAATATACGAGATTGCCTATTGTTTAAAAAAATCAGTCATAAATGCGAGGAATGAAAACTACATTAAAGAAATATCGTATTTATCGGAGTATGGGATAACGTTTAAAGAGGAATTGTTTAAAACTCGTCCCGCCTTTGCGAATATGGATACGGATATCGTTTCAAGCAATATGGCGCACATGAATGATCTTGGGGCTTTGGGCATTGGAGAGGATAAGGGACATTTTGTATATATAGGTATCCCCACTCAAACAAGTTTTGTTATGTTGAAAGAAAAAAGCGGACAGATATGGGCACAGATAACAAGTAGATATCCATTGGAGTAAATGATATGGCGTATTTCACCTGACGCTATCTCGAGCGAGAAGGTCAGTAATGGATTTGCCTGCAGGCAATGGAAAAAGACCATGACCGCTTGACTTCCCCTAAAGGGATAATGGTTGGTTCCCATAAATCATATATGAAATGATACTGCGTTAACAATATTTGTTTTTAGGCTTATTCTCCATAAGCCCTTTTCCTAATTAAGACAAATCGTCCATTTTGACAAATATAAAAGATTTCAATCTTTGGCATGAAACAGGAGCGCATTCTTGATGGAAAGCATGAACGCTGCCTAAGGGATGAAAGATAATGAAAGAACGAAGATACGATTTAGATTGGTTGCGGGTCATCGTGATGTTGCTCGTATTCATGTTCCACTGCTCCCGGTTTTTCGGAGGTGGAACCTGGCTTTTGAAAAATGCCGAAGAGAGTATCGTGGCCCTGGTGTATGTCTCTTTGATCGACATGTGGGTTATGCCGTTTTTTTTCTTCCTTTCCGGTATCGGTTCGTGGTACGCCCTTGCCTATCTCACAAACGGACAGTACGTTCAGGAACGGATCAAACGGATTCTCATCCCTTTATACACAGTAGGTTTTTTTATCCTGCTGCCGCCACAGTTTTATTTTGAAATATACAGCAATGCCGGATTCACCGGTACCTTTTGGGAAAGCATCCCACTCTATCTGGATCGAGAGGGTCATTTTTCTATCGGCAGTCCGCCCGATTTGTTAATGTTATCATTTATCACGCATTTGTGGTTCCTCGGGTACCTGTTTTTGGTCTCGTTGGTTTCTCTGCCTTTCATGTGCTATCTGCGTTCCGGGCACGGTCTGCGTTTTATCGATAAATTAGCCGGATGGTGCACCAGGCCAGGCGGAATTTTTATCTTCATCATTCCCGTTTTATTCATGCGGGTCGGGTTGAGGAGTTTCTTTTTAGGACAGTTTACCTGGGCTGATTTTTTTGAATATATGGTATATTTTATCATAGGCTACCTATTTGTGGCAGACAGCCGCTTTATGCAAAGTATAAAAAAATATGGCTGGTTTGGTCTGATATTAGGTCTTGCCTGTTGGGGAGGTCAGGGAATTTTTGTCCTGGGCTTGGGGTACAATTATCCGGATGGTGAGTCATTCTCCTTAACCTATGTCCTCTTCGAAACCATCATGAGTGTCAGCCGTTGGAGCTGGATCGTTATTGTGCTGAGCCTGGGAGCAAAATATCTGAATTTCAACCACAAGGTGCTTACATACAGCAACGAAGCGGTACTTCCTTTTTACCTGTTGCACCAACCTGTTATTCTTGGCGTTGGTTGGTTTGTCATACAGTTGAATATCGGCATGGGGCTGAAGTTTTTGATCATCACTTTAATCTCCTTTGTGCTGATTATGGCCGTGTATGATTTATTCGTGAGACGATTTAACGTCGTGCGTTTTTTCTTTGGCATGCGACCGATAAAAAAATCACCTGCCTGAGCAGCGCTTTCTGGCCACAGGTCAGGTTCAGAACTCAGTCTTCCACGCGGGTATTTTAATTATTCGTTTTTGCATAACATTTTCTGATTCATAGCTGCTTGGTATATCAGCTTTCTCCTGTAAAATGCCATTATAAAAAGGTCATGCTTCCATAACAAAATAAAGCAGCCCTTGTAGCAAGACGAGAAAAATCATAAATGATTTGCGATTCTTTATAGGGGCGGAGGATGAATCGATAGCGACCCTTTACCTTTTCGGTGGAGATAACCTCGCATGTAAGATTGAAGATCGTAGCAACGGGTAAATATCATATCAAATATTTGATGTATTTTTGATTCTGCCTGGTAAAATGATCACAGCATTTAATATTCAAGACGGCTTGCAAGAAAAACATACTGTACAGGTTTCAAAGAAGTTGAAATTGATTAAACAATATGCTTGTAATGCTCTTAAATGAAATGGTGTAATGATTTGAAAAATATTTAAATAAGACTTACGAATAAAGAAAACAATAATCAGGAGGTAAAAGAGAAGATAGAGAAGTAGGCGCAGGTGTTTGCTTTCTTTTTAAAGTGACTGAGCCGATAATAATAAATTTATGCATTATTCTTCTTGAGATTAAAATCTTGATATAGAAATAATCTGTAGTCGTCCTTCAAATTATTCGAAAGCAAATATGTAAAATGTTCTGTTGGAGACATGATGATGAAACTGGGTGAAAAACAAATGTTATATCTGAAGGAAAATCTCGGCAAAACTATTCTGCCGTTATCAATATTTGAAAATGAAATCAGACCGGGCACAAAGCCGATGGAAATTGTATTGTTCTATAAGAAAAGGACTTCACTTTTAAAAATAAAAGAAAGTCTCTTCAGGGCTATTGAGTATTATAATCTTTTTTCAAGCCGATTGATCATGATGGATGACAATAAATTTGCATTACAACACTGCATTGATGGCGTCGAATATAATATCTTGCCGTCGATGAATACTCCGCTGGATCATATTGCTGTCGATGAGATGAAAAAAAAGATGGCCCATGTTAGAACATTACCGGGAGAACCTCTTTTTGCAGTTACAGGAATGCCGATAAAAGATGGATTATTGGGTGGAATCAGCTGTTCGGAGGCAATAGCGGATGTGTTTTCATGCATCCTGTTTTTGTATACATGGAAGTGTATCATAGAGGACAAGAGCTTTCCCCTTCCGTCAACTCAGAGATTATTTAAGGGCAAGCCTGTTGCGTCCGATGCCATTGATAAGATATTCACTCCGCCGTTGTCGGCGTTGAGCGAAAAGATTCAAAGCCGAGTCAGGGCAAGTGAAATAAAATTATATTCGAAGAGAGAATATTTTTCAGATGAATTTTTCGATGAACATAAAAATAAAGCAAAGCTGGAAAATGAGAAATATATCATCTCCAGCAATCAGATTATGACTGCATTTCTATTAAAAAAATATCATGATCAACTTCTGCCTGATACAGATAGAATCGTATTAAGAAGTCCTGTCAATTTAAGAGATGTTCATCCGGATATTGATTCCATGTATATCGGTAATGTGTTTTTTGATAATAAAACCGAATTTACCAGACATGAAATCAATACAATGTCAATATACGAGATTGCCTATCGTTTAAAAGAATCAATCACGAAGACGACAAATGAGAACTATGTTAAAAATATATCGTATTTATCAAAGTATGGGATTGAGTTTAAACCTGACATATTTAAAAAATATCGTTCTCTTGATGTAAACACAGATATCGTTTCAAGCAATTTAGTGCTTCTCAATGATCCTGAATCGTTAGGTCTTTCAAAACTCTTCAATATTTTACATCTCAATTCAACAGTGCAAACAAGTTTTATGATGTATAAAGAAAAAAAAGGCAGGATTTTTACTCAGATAACAAGCATGTATCCATTCCGCCTTCATTAGTCTGAACGAAACGTGTAGGGGACCTTGTGCTGTTTTGACTGCAGAGGTACATACAACAAATAGTCACATTATTTTAGGAAAGTGTTAAAATCATTGCAAAAATATTTCTTAAAATTTGTTGTCGTTTTTGAAGACAATTGCAATAAATTTATTTTTGGAGATATTTAAGTGATACTTAAGAAAGAGCAACGTAGCTATTTGGAAGAAAATCTTGGCAAAACGATTCTGCCGTTGTCCATTTTTGAAAATGAAATGAGACCGGGAACGGAACCGTTGGAGGTATTGATCTTCTATAAGAAAAAAACTCCAATACAAAAGCTCAAAGACAGTTTTTTCAAGGCTGCCGAACATTACAATCTTTTTTCCAGTCGTCTCATCATGATTGATGACAATAAGTATGCGTTACATCACTGCAAAGAAGGTATTAATTATCATCTTTTACCGCCCCTCGATGTAACTTTCGATCATGCAAATATTGATGAGATCAGAAAAATGATTGTGCCTGTCGAAACATTGCCCGGAGAACCTATGGTGGCGCTTACCGGAATACCGATCAAAGACGGCGTATTCGGTGGAATCAGCTGTTCTCATGCAATGACTGACGGTATCTCGTTGTTGCTTTTTCTGTTTGCCTGGAGTTGCATCATAGAAGAAAAGGAGTTTCTGCCTCCGTCTCCTCAAAGATTATTCAAAGGTGAACCGGTTCGCTTCGATGAAATTGATAAAGCCTTTATTCCCGGCCTGTCCGAATTGAGTGACAAAATTCAAAACCGGGTTAAGTATAGAAAAAATGTAACCGTATATTCTAAAAAAGAATATTTTTCGGATGGCTTCCTCGAAGAAGTTAAGAAGAAGGCTAAAAAAGAAAATGACAAATATTTCATTTCCAATAATCAAATTATTAATTCATTCTTATTGAAGAAGTATCATAAGAACATCTTGCCCGATACCGATAGCGTTAGGGTTCGAATCCCCATCAATTTCAGAGGGATACATCCTGAAATAGATCCATTCTATATCGGTACGGCATATTTTATTGATATTGTTGAATTTAGCAAAACAGAGATTGATAAATTGTCGATGTATGAAATCGCTTATCGTTTGCATGAATCAATTACCAGCTCAAGAAATGTAGACTACATTAAAAAGATATCATATTTATCTGATTATGGGATCGAGATTAAAACGGATATGTTGAAAAATTTTTCTCCCTATGACTGGAAGAGAGACATCGTTTCTTCCAATTTAACTCATTTAAATGACCTCGAATCCATGGGGCTGGGCTCGAATGTCGGGAGTATTGTACATATTGGAGTTACAGCCCCCTCCAGTTTTGCCATGATGAAGGAAAAAAACGGAAGTATATTTGCACAGATAACGAGCCAGTACCCATTGCCATAATCATAAATATGATCGGACATCTATTTCTTGATGAATCAGATCAATAACATTTAGGAGACATCGTGCCTTTGCATGGACGTTCTGTATTTCTGGTCGCATCGTTCCTGCAGGTAAATTTTGTATTCCTTATGAAGGACATAACTTCATCTAAATTTAATACAAATATTATTCAATTGCAGAAACGATAATGAAAAACAGAACAACCGCTAATGGAACCATAAAGACGTATTTGAAAAGTCATCTCGGAAAAAATATTCTTCCCCTGTCCATCCTGGACAATGAAATCAGACCGGGAGGGAATCCCATAGAAATCCTGTTATTTTATAAACGAGAGGTTTCTGTTCTGAACATCCAGGATAGTTTCAGGAAGGCCGTTGAGCATTATAACCTTTTTTCCAGCCGCCTGATCATGATGGATCACGACCAGTTTGCATTACAGTATTGTTCCGATGGCGCGGTCATTAACCTTTTGCCGGCGGTGAACGAAACGCATGACAGCATTGATATTGAGCTTATCAGAAAAATGATGACGCACGTCAAAACCTTACCCGGGGAGCCGCTTTTTGCTTTAACGGTTGTTCCCGTCAGGGACGGATATTTAGGCGGCTTCAGTTTTTCGCACGCCATAGGCGATGGGGTATCGTTGATCCTTTTTCTGTTTTCACTGGGGTTAATCATGGCCGGCGATCATTTTCCTCCGCCGTCGAGTCAGAGGCTTTTTACGGGCAGGCCGCTCAGTGTTGATCAAATAGATAAATCGTTTATTCTGCCGTTGCACGCCTTGAATAAGAAAATTCAAGATAGAATCAGGCAGGCAAATGTGCAAACATACACAACGAGAGAATATTTTTCCGAAGAACAGCTTAAGGCCATCAAGCATCAGGCAAAATCGGCAGGCGAGAACCATGACATTTCTAATAATCAAATTATGACATCGCTTTTGTTGAAAAAGTATCATCATAATCTGCTGCCCGATACGGACAGGATTAGATTAAGAAGCCCGGTTAATTTCAGAGAGATCCATCCGGATATTGACCCGTGCTATATCGGCAATGCGTTGTTTGTGAGCTTCACCGAATTTGAGAAAGATGAAATAGACCGCATGCCGGTGTATGAGATTGCTTGTCGATTTAAGAAATCGATTATGCAGATGAGAAATGAAAATTTCGTAAAAAAAATATCATACCTGTCGGAATACGGCATCGAATTTCAGTATGAGGCCCTGGAAAAGTATCTGCCTCATAATACGGATACCGACATCGTTTCAACCAATTTAACGCATATCAACGACCTGGAATCCCTCGGTTTGGGCTCGACCATGGGGAGTATTCTGTACATCGGTTTGCCGCTTCAGCCGTGTTTTACAATGTTAAAAGAAAAAAGCGGTAGCATATTTGCTCAGATTACAGGCAGATATCCCTTCACGTGAAAAGGCCTATTGAAGATTTTTCCAAAAGGGGTATTGAAAGAAACGGCAATCCGGTATAACATCATTAAAAGGCTGGAGAAGATCAGATGATCGCCGGTTTGCTTTGGGCAGCCGGAGGAAAGTCCGAGCTCCGCAGGGCAGGATGGTCGTTAACGGCGACCGGGGGCGACCCCAGGGAAAGTGCCACAGAAAAGATACCGCCCGGGCGAAAGCCCTGGTAAGGGTGAAAAGGCGAGGCAAGAGCTCACCGCTTTTCCGGCGACGGAAAAGGCAGGGTAAACCCCATCCGGAGCAAGACCAAATAGGAGAACGTTTAAGGGCGGCCCGCCTGATGTTCTCGGGTAGTGTCGCTAGAGGCGTCAGGCAACTGACGTCCCAGATGAATGATCATCGCCGTGTTGAGGGTAACCGATACACGAAACAGAACTCGGCTTATGATCTTCTCCCCGCCTTTTTGCCGTAACGATTTTTCGAAAGGCGATTATAAGTCTTTCCCTTTTTTGACCGCATCCTTGTAAAGCGTCCAGATACATAATCCGATAGCGAGAATAAAGGAACAAAGCATAAAATTTGGTGTTGTTCCCAGGATTTCGTCGATGATGTATCCGACATAGAGAAACAGGAAGGAAGAAAGTACCATGGCAAAGCCCCAGGCCGACAGCATCAAAATGCCGCTGAATTTACTAATCGGTTCTCGATCTTTCTTGGGTTTCTTTCCTATCAGGTATCCCTTCATGCTTCTCCATCCACTTCATGATCTTCATTGATAAGATGGCCGGAATGATACAGACGCGGGTTAATCCACCTGAATCACTGCGATAAGGCTTTTTATCAGATCGATTCCGGTGTCTGTAAAGATGGCCACCAAGGCAAAAACAAGAATAAATATCATGATCAGTTCGCTTGTACTGATTTGCCGGTATTTTTTTTTCAGAATGAAAAGCACAAAGCCGCTGATAATCAAAACCAGGATATGGATAAAAGGAAAACTTCTCATGTTGATATCCTCATTTGGCGTGACGTTAATTTAATAAAATGCAGATCCTTGTCCATGAATCGGTTACGTTGTTGGCATTATATATGATGTCCGGTAAAGTTCACATGTTTTTTTACGATTTCGCGATAAAAAAAGGCCGAATCGAAATTCGGCCTTTTGGTTAATGATTGCACAAGTTGATTTTAATTATTTCTCATCGTCATCATCGTCATACGATAAAGGACCTTCCGAGCCTTTCGGAACCTCCGCCTGTAAGGAGCGGGTAATTCCGCGAACCAGGAGAAGCATGATGAAGAACAGAATAATCATGGAAGCGATCAGGATAAAGATGACCGTTGCCGTCCAGGCTTTGGCTTCTTTTTCAATTTCCTTGGCGACCTTGGCAGCTTCCTGGTTATACTTTTCAACATCCAGCCCCAGTCCGACCCATCCGAATCCGGCCGGTTCGGGCAGATTGGATGCGTAGAATTTGATAGGTGCATAAGCGACAAACTTCGTCAGTCCGCCGTATTTGTACATCAGAATTCCCGATTTCCCTACAATAGCTTCCTTGGCGATATTGAAGATGTTGTGATCCATAAACCCAAGCTGGAACATGTTCAACGCTTCCGCACCCTTCTTGGCCAGTTCTTTGGCATTATCAGCCGAAAGCGTCGGGACCGTTGTGCCCTGTTGGGTGAGTCCGACAATGTGATAATCCGCCGGATGAGAAATGACGAATCCGCGATTATCGACCATATACGCATAATTACCCGTTGCCGCGTCTGTTTCGAATACCTTTTCGGCCTGTGTGGGAACAAGCTGATCCGTAAATTCGGCCAGATGACGATAATCCAATGCCAGTGTAATAACGCCGGCAAACCCGTCTTTACTGAATATCGGTGTTGCAAAACGGACGTATCCTTCAAACCGTTTTCCCTTTTCAAACGCTGCCTTGTCGACATAATAGCCGGTTGCGGGGGAAACATAAATTTCACCTTTATTCAGATTTTTTGCCTTGGCAAAATAATCTTCCGTTTTATATACCGTATTGGCAGGATTGCTTACATTAACACGTTTGTCTGCGGGCACCGCCTGACCGTCAACGATTTTGATCTGTTCGTTGCCGTTTTTGTCAATCAGAGTCATTTCGCTGTAGAGCGGGATCAATATCTGCTGAACTTTGCCGTCGCGTTTGACCCACACCGGTTTTTTGTTTTCAGAAACAAACTGTTTGAATACAGCTTCTGTCGAGGGAAGAATCGTTGCAACTTGTAAATCTTTTTTGGTATCCATTAGGAATTTGGCAATTTCATTTGCCGTGTTGACGGCTCTTGCTTTTATATCCTCCTGGGATTTCTGATCGAGAACGTTTACCGTCTTCTCTTTTACGGTAACCCCCAGTTTAAACATGCCGTTAGCGATTAAAAACGCCATTAGTGATAAGGGGATTACGATAAGCAGGAAGAACACGCCTCCTATATTGAAAAACCGTTTTTCTTTTTTAGTTTCTGACATTACTATTTCCCCCTAACCTTTGTTATTTTGTAGTTAATTGTTTTATATTAACCCAAAAAATAACGCATGTAAGGGTTAGCATAGAGAAGAATCAGAGAAATAACCAAAGCGTAAATGGCGATGGATTCAGCCATGGCCATACCGACGAGCATAACCATCATGATCTTGCCCTGAACACCGGGGTTTCTTCCTACTGCCTGACATGCGCCGTTTGCAGCGTTACCGATACCTGCGCCTGCGCCGATTGCGCCCAGTCCCATTGCCAGACCGGCTCCAATCATTGCGCCCACAGCAAAATACACTTTAATGTAAGATTCTCCACCTGCCGGAATAGCTTCTGCCGCAAATACGAATGGACTTGCTACCAGCAGAACCAACATGCATGTAAATGCTGTTAAAATTACTTTACCCAATTTGTGTGACATTGTTTGTCTCCTTTCATAATAAAATGTTTATTATTACTTCTTTTTTCCATAACATAAATTAACATTCGATGGAAAGCGAAATAATTTTACCTCTTGCTGCGGCAAGATTACTGCATGAGTTGTGCCATATCTTTGATATGAAAATATTTTTCAAAGATGAAAAAGGAGGTCACAAGGAAGAGGCATATCTAATGTATTGAGATTATTTCATTTGACGCGCTTAACCGACATAAAAAAGATATCCGAAAAATATATCCAAAATGTTTTTTGATCATTTTAAAAGCATTCCTTTGCCGCGACGTTTAATGTTTTGTTAAATACGGCTATAAAAAAACATTCAAGTGGCTTTCGGCAGAATACTTCCGTATACGGGGGTTGATTTTTTTCTCTTGCTGCTAGTGGTCACAGCGCACTGATGAATAAGGAAACGTTCTTTCTTATATTTTTATTGAAATTTTCGTCCAAGGCCGTTACTATCGTCAAAATAAAATTAAGAGACGCGTTATAAAGGATGATTATGCAGGAGCTTTTAACGGCAATAACTTACCCTATCGTATGGCTTATCTGTTCGTATGTTTTAAGAATTGAAAGCGGCTTGGCCAAACTTCTTATTTCATTAACGGCGGCAATTCTGGTTTATGTCCTGATCGGAATAAAGCTTTCTCATAAAGAAAACAAAGAGGATTAAAAAGATTAGGTGACTTTATTCAGCAAATTTAAAATCCTTCTTTATAAAGCTGCACAATTACGCATATTGTTTGCCAGTGTTACCGTCGTGATTCTTTTTCTGCTTCTGGCTCTGACGGTAAACAATTCCCGCGAAAAAGACATTGTCAATATTTTCAGCCGGCAGCAGCTTGTCAATGTTCAAAACACCTCCAAGAGAATGATGGATGTTTTTTCCCAGATCGGTAAAAATATTGATTTATTCTCCCGCCTCCATCCCGATTTGACAATTGATGAAAAGGAACTGGATAGTTATTATAAAATGTTGTCTTCCGGGTGGGAAGACACTTTTGATGCGATTGTCATGTTTGATGCCGGCGGAAACATCAAAAACGTTTATCCGAAAAACGTTGTGCCGTCGATCAATGTATCCGAGCATTTTAATGTGCTCAGTAAACAGCAAAAGCGTTATCTGGGCCTGGCTCTGCCGGATGCTTCCGGGACGCTCGGTTCAAAGCAGAAACACGACAGATATCTGGTTTTGGGGTATCCCCTCCGGAAGCCAAATGGCGAATTCAGCGGGGCGTTGCTGATTTCATTTTCTCTTTCCGCAGTTTTACATAAATACCGGCAACGACCCGCCGACGATGAACTGGGAGAATTGTGGCTGATCGATGAACAGCAAAAAATACTGGTTCATCCTCGTTGGGCTTTTGTCGGAAACGATATAAAAAAGTTTCTTAAAAAATCGGACGAACAGGCATCGATGTTTTCATCCGAGAACGGCGATAACTTTGAAGCGGTTGTCCTCCAGGGTGATAAAATAAAACAACGGAGCATCATCTCCTATTATCCCGTTAAGGCCGGCGATAAGAAATGGACGATGCTGGTTGTTGCTCCCTACAGCAAAGTCATCTCCCCGTTGAGAAAAACTTTTTTCTACACCCTTTTCAGCTCCCTGCTGCTCATCATCATCGTGATAGCGACCAGCATGTCTTTTGCCTATAAGGAAGGAAAAAGACTGCGCCACCGGGAAGAAAGAAAACGGCTCAAGGAGCGAAGAGACTGGCAGGAAAAACTGCTTCGGGAAAAAAAGACGATTGAGGGCATCATCGAAGGATCGCCCATTCCCAGCTTTGTCATCAATAATAAGCACAAAGTCATCTTGTGGAATCGTGCCTGTTCCGAACTGACAGGCCATTCCGCCGATGAAATGCTGGGAACCGGAAATCACTTCAAGCCCTTTTATTCCGTGACACGTCCCATGATTGCCGATTTGATCGTCGACAGCGATATGGACGGGCTCAGCAAACATTACGGAACAAAAAACGTCAAAAAATCCGAAAAGGTTGTAGGCGCCTACGAGGCGACGGATTATTATGCCAATCTCGGCGGGCAAAGCCGTTACCTGTATTTTCTGGCGGCTCCCATCTACGATGAAGAAGGCAAAATCATTGCAGCGGTTGAAACATTGCAGGATGTGTCGCGTGAAAGAGAGATGACGAAGAGCCTCAGCGAATATGCCGAAACGCTGCAGAACGAATTGATTGAGAATATTGAACTCCAGCGACAGATTCAAGATCTGAATAATTATCTGCAAACCATCATTACCAGTCTGCCTGACAGAATCTATGAAATCGATGAAAAAGGCATCATCAATTTTATGAGCCGGGGCCTGAGAAAAAAGACAGGCACATCGGGTGAATTCAAAAACAAATATTTTTTGGACTTTGTTGCTTCCGGTTATGAAGATCTGGTTTTGTCCAAATGGGAAGAGGCCAAAAAAGGCATTTATAAACCGTATGAAATCGAAGCGATCGGGAAAGACGGCTGCAAACATAATCTCCTGATTACGACTACGCCGGTCATCGGCACCGATCATTATATCATTGTTCAGCGCGACATAACCGAATTCAAGGATCTGGAAAGAAAACTTTACGACAGCCAGAAGCTCGCGGCCCTGGGACAACTTTCCGCCGGCATCGCGCACGAAATACGCAACCCTCTTTCCTCCATTAAAATGAGTTTGCAGATCCTGACGAAACGAATGAAACCGGACGGAAATGATTTGAAGCGATTCAGGATTGCGGAAAAGGAAGTGGAGCATCTGGAGACGCTGGTCAATGATATCTTGGCCTTTGCCAAACCGGTGGACCCCCGAAAAACGTCTGTGGATCTGTCCAAGGTTCTGGAACAAGCCATTGCGTTATCCGAAAAGGGTATTACCGATAAAAAAATTGAAATCGTCACGCAGTTCGGGAAAGTTTTCCCGGTGACTGTCGATGCGGCGATGATGACGGATGCTTTCATCAACGTGATTCGCAATGCCGTGGAAGCGTTGCCGGAAAACGGCAAAATCGTTGTGTCGTTAAAGTATGCCGATGAAACGCGCCATTCGGCGGCTGTGGAGATCACGGATAACGGCAGCGGTATTGATGAAACCGATATGCCGCACATCTTCAATCCTTTCTTTACCCGAAAAAATTATGGTACCGGTTTGGGGCTTTCTCTGGTAAAGAAAATAATTGATATTCATCGCGGGACGATTGATATTTCAAGCAGAAAAAATGAAGGAACAAAGGTGCTGATCGTTTTACCCTTAAGGCTGGATCAGGCTTTTTCTCCTGCGGCCAATAACGAATAAGGTGACTGTATTATGCCGAGTATTCTTGTCATTGACGACGATGCTTCCATTGCCGAGACCCTGGATCTCTATCTGACGGAGGAAGGATATAACGTCCGCACGGCGTTGACGGGGACGGAAGGTCTGAATCAATATGTTCAGGAACCTTCCGATGTGGTTATCCTGGATATCCGCCTGCCGGATATTGACGGATTCACCGTTCTGGAAGACCTTAAGGAAGAGAATGAAAATGTAAAGGTCATTATGATTACCGCTTTTCACGACATGGAGACAACCATCCAGGCGATGAAAAGCGGCGCTTTCGATTATATTCATAAACCTGTCAACGTCGACGAACTGGATCTGGCGATTAAAAAAGCCCTGAAATCCCTGGAAATGGAAAAGAAGATAGACGGGCTTCTGATGGAACCATCCCGCAGCTTTCGTGTGGGCGATATCATCGGCACCGGCAACGAGATGCGGGAAATATTTAAAATCATCGGCACGGTTTCCCAGAGCCGCACCACCGTACTGATTCAGGGGGAAAGCGGGACCGGAAAAGAATTAATCGCCAAAGTCGTTCATAACAATACGTCGCCCGACGAACCTTTTATTGCCGTGAACTGTTCCGCTATTGTTGAAACGCTTCTGGAATCGGAATTGTTCGGTCATGAAAAAGGATCGTTTACCGGCGCCGTGGCCCGCAAATTGGGCAAATTCGAACTCGCCCGTTTTGGTTCGGTCTTTCTCGATGAGATCAGCGAGATGTCCGTGAACCTGCAGGCGAAACTTTTGCGTGTTCTGCAGGAAATGGAATTTGACAGAGTCGGGGGAAAGGAAAAAGTCAAGGTCAACGCGCGGATTATGGCCGCGACCAACAAGGATTTGAAGGCGCTGGTTAAGGAAGGCAAATTCCGCGATGATTTGTATTACCGGTTGAACATCGTTTCCATCACGCTGCCGCCGCTGCGCGCCCGCCGTCAGGATATTCCGCCCCTGATCGATTACCTGCTGACCAAAATTAATCTGGATCTTCACAAGAAAATCATCGGTGTTTCCGATGAAGTGATGGAAATATTTATGCAATACACCTGGCCGGGGAATGTCCGTGAACTGGAAAATCTGCTTGTCCGCGCCTGCGTTGTCGCCAAGGGCCAGGTGCTGGGAGTCAACGATTTCCCGGAATTGGGCAAGGAAGAAGCTGCCGGGCCGGCCGGTGACCGTGACGCGAATTTGTTTCAAGCGTCCGAGCCGGGCAAGTTGCTTACACTCGACGAAGTGGAAGAACGCTATATTCGCAAAGTTATCAAAGAGACGGATAAGAATAAAGGTGAGATTTGCGAAATCCTGGGGGTCTCCCGTCCGACGCTGGAACGGAAACTGGAAAAATACGGCATCACTTTTGAACGGGAATGATGGGCTGTTGAAAAATGCATACCTCCTAAAGGGCGCGGTGGTCTGCTTTATTGCGCTGTACTCATATCGTAGCGACATGCGACAAAAGCAGGACTTAATCCGCGATACCTGAGCATTAGCATCCCGGCGCTTTTAAACAGCCCATAAAACTCATCGGTCGCCTCCGGATTTCCTTTCTGAACGAAGTAGAGATAAAACCCGTATGATCGATCTCCCGAGATTTAACTGTGTTTGATAATAAATAATGAACGTGCGGTGTCGTAAGTATTTAGGATACAGAGTCTTGACCTGTACCTATTGATGAAATGAGATGACAAATAACGGGAAGGGTACTGAGACTTTTATGATCAGCGTTATCATTCCCACCTTCAACCGGGGGTACACCCTTGCTCAGGTTCTGGATTCGTATTACCGGCAGCAGTTTGTTGCAGAGCTGATCATTGTTGATGACGGAGGCTCGGACAAAACGGCTGTCGTGGTTGATGAATTCGTCCGGAAATATCCTCGAATAAAAACAATGTATCTGAAAAATGAAAAAAGGCAGGGCGCTCCCTATTCACGCCGGCGGGGACTTCTGGCAGCTGACGGCGAGTTTGTTCTTTTCGGTGATGACGACGATTTTCTGGAAGAAAATTACACGACAGTTTGTCTTAATAAACTGAAAAGTCTGTCGGCGGATATTGTTTCGGGACGCCATTTTTTCCGCACTCCGGGCGAGACTGTGGCTGAAGCGATTGCCCGTTTCGGACAGGGGAGTATTGACGTGCCGCCTTTTGATTTCCGCCTTTTTTATATCAATACCGATGCGAAGTTTAAAAGCGATGTAGAACTTCCTTTTACCCACGCCATTTATCTGGTCAGAAGAGAGCTTTTATTATCGTACGAGATGGATACTTTTTACAGCCGGGGCAACGGATTCCGTGAGGAAAACGACATTCAGGCGAAAATACACATAAACGGCGGAAAGATTATTATAACCAATGATACGCACAGTGTGCATATGCACTCTTCGGAAGTTCAAACCGGTGGGCAACGCGTCGGAGCTCTTGCTAAACTTTTCTGGTCGTTGTATTACACAGCATATTTTTTTAAGAAATATTACAAGCCGATTATGGAACGACAGGGGGAAAATGGATGTTATTTAAAGGGAATCGTTATATATTACGCTTTAACGCTGTTGACCTTTCCTTTTTTAGTCTTGAAAGAAAAGAGAATCTTAAGGTCAATGAGAAAATAGAACGCATAGATTAAGACAAGGTATTGCGTCAGATAATTATGAAAATCACCAGTGCTCAATTTATAAAAAGTGCCGTGTGGCCGCCGCAGTATCCTCCGGCAATCATGCCGGAGATCGCATTTGTCGGCCGTTCCAATGTCGGTAAATCGTCGCTGATGAACACGCTCGTCGGCCGCAAAAATCTGGCGAAAACCAGTAACACGCCGGGACGGACGCAGTTAATCAATTTTTTTACCGTCAACGAAACAATATCTTTTGTGGATTTGCCCGGCTACGGTTTTGCCAAAGTTCCCCGGTCCGTCAAAAAAGACTGGGGGGATATGATGGAGGCCTATCTTCGGGAGAGGCAATCTCTTTGTCTCGTGATTTTCATTCTGGATATCCGGCGGGATCCCAATGCCGATGATTTATCGTTGCGCGACTGGCTGGATCATTACCGCATTCCTTATTTATATATTCTCACCAAGTCCGACAAATTATCCAACAACCAGGCGATAGCGCGCAAACGCGCGATAGAAAAAATGTTGCGGATATCAAGTGAAAAAAAGACAATTTTGTTTTCGGCAAAGACACAAAAAGGGAAAGTTGAGATCCTCGAATTTCTGGAAAATCATTTAAGGGCTCTTGACAAACATTCATGACCAAGAAATACTATTTATTTTTGAATGCCGGTCAGTGAACGCCGGTCATTTTTTTAGTCTTTTTATATCAATGAGTTAGCATAAAAAATCAAATAAATTCAGCTTGTGCTCTTGACAGTGTATTGAATTTGTGTTAGCGAAAAAACGCCTAGCGGCGCGGCATTAAAAAAGTTTTTTAAGTTCTTTAATACAGAATAAATGAGGTGTAATCAGGTGTTGAAAGATAACGAAAAAGTTGGTGCTGTAATGGTAGTGGGTTCGGGAATCGCCGGCATTCAGGCGTCTCTCGATTTGGCCAATTCCGGAATGAAAGTCTATCTCGTCGAAAACGGAATCAGCATCGGCGGTGTCATGGCTCAGTTGGACAAGACCTTCCCGACCAATGACTGTTCCGCCTGTATATTGTCTCCCAAACTGGTCGAAGTCGGCCGCCATCCCAATGTTGAAATCAAGACCCGGCGGACCGTGAATTCGGTAGAGGGCGAACCCGGAAAATTCAAAGTGAAAATGACATCCGCTCCGCGGTATGTCAATCTCGATAAATGTACGGGCTGCGGCGACTGTGCCAAAGTTTGTCCGGTATCGGTTCCTGCGGGATTTAACGGCAATTTAAGCGAACGCAAAGCCATCTATCGCCATTTTCCACAGGCCATTCCCAGCGGTTTTGCAATCGATAAGGTGGGGACGTCCCCCTGTAAGGCCTATTGCCCCACACACATCAGTGTTCAGGGGTATGTGGCGCTGATTGCCGAAGGTAAATTCAAGGAAGCGCTCAAGCTCATCAAACAGGATAATCCTTTCCCGATCGTTTGCGGCCGCGTCTGTAACCATCCCTGCGAGACGGCCTGTATGCGCGGAAAAGTCGATGATCCGATCGATATCATGCACCTCAAACAATTTGTCGCTGACCTGGATCTCAACAGCGATACCCGCTATATTCCGGAAAAGAAAGAAAGCAAGGGCAAGAAGGTCGCTGTCGTCGGCGCCGGTCCCTCTGGTTTAACCTGCGCTTATTATCTGGCCATTGAAGGCTACGATGTGGATGTTTTCGAAGCCCTGCCCGTAGCGGGCGGCTGGCTCGCCGTTGGTATTCCTGAATACCGCCTGCCCAAGAATGTTCTGAAGGCGGAAATCAAGATCATTGAAGATCTGGGTGTGAAGATTCACCTCAATACCAGAATCGGCAAAGATATTGCCTTTGATAAACTCAAGTCTGATTACAGCGCAATTTTCATCGGCTGCGGTACGATGAAGAGCAGCAAGCTCAACATTCCCGGCGAGGATATGAAGGGCGTGGTTCACGGCGTTGATTATCTGTTAAAAGTAAACCTGGGCGAAAAAGTTTCCCTGGGCGACAAAGTGGCCGTCATCGGCGGCGGTAACGTCGCGATGGACGCCGTGCGCACCGCGGTGAGAACCGGCTCGAAAGAAGTCTTCATCCTCTATCGTCGCACCCGTGCGGAAATGCCCGCGTCTCCGGAAGAAATCGAGGAGGCTATTGAAGAAGGAATCGAGATGAAATTCCTCGTGGCTCCGAAACGCGTTGTGGGCCAGGATGGAAAAGTGACCGGCATCGAATGTACGCGCATGGAACTGGGTGAACCCGACGCCAGTGGACGTCGTCGTCCCGTGGAAATCAAGGGCTCCGAATTTATCGTCGAATGCGACGCCATCGTTCCCGCCATCGGTCAGGAAGCCGATTTGTCGTTCATCACTAAGGAAAGCGGTGTCTCGATCAATAAATGGAATAATGTAGATTTCGATAAAATCACTTACGCGACCAACGTTCCCGGCATATTCACCGGTGGTGACGTTTCTACCGGTCCTCAGACCGTCGTCAAGGCTGTTTTTTCCGGTAAGGAAGCGGCCAAATCCATCGATCGTTATCTGCGCGGTGAGGATATGAAAGCCGGCCGTGAAAAAGACTGGACCAAGGATCTGGCGGACAAAGCCGATCTTTCCAATTTCTCCAAAGTTCCCCGTGAAAAATATCCGCTGATGAAACCGGAGGATCGCAAAACCAATTTCAAAGAAGTCGGTCTGGGATTCAGTGAGGCGCAAGCGATTGCCGAAGCGAGCCGCTGTCTGTCCTGCGGTGTCTGTTCCGAATGTTATCAGTGCGTGGAGGCCTGTATTGCGAAGGCCATCGATCACGACATGAAAGTGGAAGAGGAAACCATTGAAGTCGGCGCCATTATCGCCTCGGCCGGTTTTGAAATTTTCGACGCCAGCAAGCGCGGTGAATACGGTTACGGCATTTACAAAAACGTGGTTACCGCGCTTCAATTTGAACGTATCCTTTCTGCGTCCGGTCCGTTCTTCGGTCACGTCCAGAGAATTTCCGACGGCAAGGAGCCCAAGAAAATCGCCTTCATTCAATGCGTGGGGTCGCGCGATACGTCCTGTGGAAACAGCTGGTGCTCATCGGTTTGCTGTATGTATGCCACCAAAGAGGCGATTATCGGAAAGGAACACGCCAAAGGACTGGAACCCACCATCTTTTACATGGACATCCGTGCGCACGGCAAAGATTTCGACCGGTTTGTCAATCGCGCCAAAGACGAATATGGCATCCGCTACATTCGTTCCATGCCGTCCACCATCAAAGAATTGCAGCAGACCAACAATCTGCTGATTACCTATGTCAATCAGGACGGAACCCTGACCGAAGAAGAATTCGATATGGTCGTTCTGTCGGTCGGCCTCATGCCTCCCAAGGAAGCCAAGCAACTGGCCGCCAGCCTCGGCGTTGAACTGGAAGAGCATGGCTTCTGCAAAACATCGCTGGAGAATCCGGTTCAGACATCCCGCCCCGGCGTGTTTGTCTGCGGTGCCTTCGGCGGTCCCAAGGATATTCCTGAAACCGTTATGGAAGCCTCTGCCGCCGCGGCCTGCGCGGAAGGCCTGCTTGCTTCCCGTCGCGGTACGATGATTACACCCGTGCAGAATCCGGAAGAAAAGGATATGCGCGGACAGGGCGTGCGCACCGGTGTATTTGTCTGCCATTGCGGTATCAACATCGGCGGTGTCGTTGACGTTCCCGCTGTGCGGGATTATGCCGCCACGCTGCCCTCCGTTGTTTATACGGCCGACAATCTCTTCACCTGCTCGCAGGATACGGCGGTGAAAATGAAAGAGGTCATCGAGGAACAGAATCTGACCCGCGTGGTTGTGGCATCCTGTTCGCCAAGAACGCATGAAGGATTGTTCCAGGAAAACTGCGAAAAAGCCGGTTTGAACCGTTATCTCTTCGAGATGGCCAACATCCGCGACCAGAACTCCTGGGTGCATATGCACGAACCGGAAGCGGCCACGGAAAAAGCCAAGGATCTGCTGCGCATGGCTGTCGCCAAGGCCCAGTATCTCAAGCCGTTGAAACCCGGTCAGCTATCCGTCAATCATCAGGCGCTGATTATCGGCGGCGGTTTGGCCGGTATGACCGCGGCTCTGTCGCTGGCCGATCAGGGATTTGCGTCCTTCATAGTGGAAAAAGAGGACCGTCTGGGCGGTAATTACAATCATCTTTACAAAACACTCGAAGGTCTCGATACACGGGCTCATCTGAAAGGCCTTCTCGATAAAGTGTACAACAATCCGTTGATCACGGTGACCACCGGCGCGAAAATTGAGAAGATTGAAGGTTTCATCGGCAATTATAAGACGACGGTCAAAGCCAAAGACGGAGAAAAAGTGTTTGAACACGGTGTCGTGATTGTTGCCATCGGCGCCTATGAAAACAAACCCAAGGAATATCTCTACGGCCAGAACGCGGCAGTGAAAACCCAGCGTGAACTTGAGACCATGATTTATGAAAAAGATGCCAAGCTCGCGTCTGTGAAAAATGTGGTCATGATTCAGTGTGTGGGTAGCCGCGACAAGGAAAGACCGTATTGCAGCCGTTACTGCTGTTCCGAAGCCATTAAAAATGCCCTCGAACTCAAAGAAGCCGATCCATCACGCGACATTACCATTCTGTACCGCGATATCCGCACCTTCGCGTTCAAGGAAGATTATTACAAGAAGGCGCGTGAAGCGAATATCAAGTTCATCTGTTACGAAGAAGACCGCAAACCGGAAGTGGTAGCCGCCGGAGACAAGGCAGAAGTAAAGGTTTTTGATCCGATTCTCAATGAACAGGTCAGTCTGCCTGCTGATCTGGTGGCCTTGAGTGTGGGTGTCGTTCCGAATCCGGAGAACGCGGCCATCGGCAATATGCTGAAAGTGCCGACCAATCAGGACGGTTTCTTCATGGAAGCGCACGTCAAACTTCGTCCCGTTGATTTCGCGACGGACGGTGTGTTCATGTGCGGTATGTCTCATTCACCGAAATTCAGCGACGAAACCGTCACCCAGGCCAACGCCGCCGTATCGCGCGCCTGCATGATTCTGACGCTGGACTATATCGAAGCGGAAGGCAAGACCGCCTTCGTGAACAAGGAAAGATGTTCCGCCTGCGGTTTGTGTGAAATCAACTGTCCCTACAGCGCGATCAGCGTGAACGTGGCGGAAGGCTGCGCCGAAGTCAACGCGGTGCTCTGTAAGGGGTGCGGCGTTTGCACGGCGTCATGCCGCATGAATGCCGTGGACCTCAACGGTTTCAACAACGAAGAAGTATTGGCGCAGATATATAATTTAAACGAAGGCTAAACGGCTAAAAACCGTCAGGCCGTTGGAAGGAGAATATATGGCTGAAAATTTAGCAACCAAAGAATGGCAACCGAAATTCGTTGCCATCGTCTGCAACTGGTGCACCTACGCGGGCGCCGATCTGGCGGGTATCAGCAGAATTCAGTATCCGACAAATGTCCGGATCATCCGTGTACCCTGCACGGGACGAATCAATCCCTTTTATATCGTGAAAGCACTGCAGGCCGGCGCAGACGGCGTTCTGGTGTCGGGTTGACACCCCGGTGAATGCCACTATATCTCGGGAAATCTGGTGGCTCGGCGCAAGTTTGCGACGTTAAAAAGTTTCCTGAACTACATCGGTGTGGAAGGTGACAGAACCATCTTTACGTGGGTTTCCGCCTCCGAAGGTGACAGATGGGCGCAGGTCATCAAAGGCGCTACGGAGAAAATCAAGGCGCTGGGACCGGCGAATAAATTGATAAAAAAGATTGATTAAATTTTTGCAATAAAAAAATAACGGGGAAACAATTACTGTGGAAAACATCGAAACAAAATTACGGGAAGAAGCAAACAGGCTGCTTCTGGAAAAAAAGGTTGATGTCATTGTTGGTTATGAACAGGGCACCTTACCGTTAACGGCAACGCCTTGTTTCATCACCAAGCCGGAAGAAACCAATAAACTGGTCTGGAACAACCTCTGCACACAGAATCTGGCCAAATATGTGCACGACCTGATTACGCAGCATAAAAATTCGCAAAAACGAGTCAAACCGGAAGACCGGAAGAAAAAAATCGTCGGGGTCGTGGCGCGCGGTTGCACCACTCGTTCTCTGATCATTCATCTTCAGGAAAGACAGTACGGACGTGATGAAGTGTATATCATCGGCGTTCCCTGCGATGGATATGTGGACGGCAAAGGATTGAAGGTCGCCATCGGCGGCGCGGATATCGTGGACGGATCGATTGACGGCGGCCAGATCAAGATGAAAACCTCCGGCGGTGATAAAACGGTTGCGCTCAAGGATGTTCTGGCGGATAACTGCAAGACCTGCCGGTTCAACAATCCCATTATTTCCGATGTGATGATCGGTTCTCCCGCTCCAGCGATGAATCCCGACGCCGAATATGACGACGTCAAAGAATTCGAAGGCAAATCCATTGAGGAGCGCTGGGCGTATTTTAACAAGGAAATGGAGAAATGCATCCGCTGTTATGCCTGCCGTCAGGCCTGTCCTTCCTGCTATTGTCCGACCTGTTTTGTCGAACAAAGTCAGCCGCAGTGGGTGGGCATCGGTGAAGACGCTTCCGATACACAGGTTTTCCAGTTTATGAGATTGTATCACATGGTCGGACGCTGTGTTGATTGCGGGTCGTGCATTTCCGTCTGTCCGATGGGCGTGGATTTAAGGAAGTTCCTCAAGAAACTCGACAAGGATTGCTTTGAATTCTTCGGCAACCGCGCAGGATCCAGTATGGACGATATGCCGCCTCTGGGCAAATTCGATGAACATCACGACAAGGGAGACTTTGTCTACAACCCATAATTAGCTTGAGATAATGGAGTTTGCATGGAAACTTTTCTGGAAGAAGTAAACAAAAAGATAAACGGGGTGCCGCTGCAACGCTGCTATCATTGCCGCAAATGCACGGCCGGCTGTCCCATGACAAAGCACATGGAGTACAACCCCAACAAGATCATCAAGATGATTCAGAACGGCCAGCGAGACAAGGTGCTCAACAGTTCCACCATCTGGCTTTGCCTGTCCTGTGAAACCTGTATTACCCGCTGCCCCAATCAGGTGGATATTGCCAGTATGATGGATGTGCTCAGGCAGATGGCCATACAGCAGGGCACTGTCCGCGAAGCGAATGTTTTGAAGTTCCATGAGGCATTCCTGGCCGGCATGAAATTCGGCGGACGCATCAACGAACCGATGATGATGGTTCAGTACAAGCTCAAGTCCGGAGATTTATTCTCCGATGCGCTGCTGGGTCTGGATATGTTTAAGAAAGGAAAACTGGCCCTTTTGTCACCCCGCACGAAAGACATGAAATCGGTTAGAAATATTTTTGAAAAAACAAAAAACAGATAAAGAGGTTTAAGGTTAAGGAGGCTACTCTTGAAAGTTTCATATTATCCGGGCTGCTCGCTGCACGCGACGGGAAAAGAGTATGATCAGTCGATGAAGGCCGTCAGTCGAGCCCTCGACATCGAACTCAAAGAAGTTGATGACTGGTGTTGCTGCGGCGCATCGTCCGCGCACAATACAAATTTTGATTTGTCCATTGCTCTGCCGGCGCGAAACCTGATTGCCGCAGAAAAAGATGCGATGGATGTCATGGTACCCTGTGCCGCCTGTTTCAACCGTTTTAAAACAGCCGAACACCATTTAAAAGCCGATAAGGATCTCAAGGCGAAAATTGAAGGTATCGTCGGCGCGAAGTATCAGGGCGGCATTGCCATCCGTAATCCCATCGACATCATTTTCAACGATATAGGTATCGACGTGCTTGCCGAGAAGGTGGTTAAACCTCTGACCGGATTGAAACCTGTTTCCTATTACGGGTGCCTGCTGCTTAGACCGCCCGAGGTTTGTGAGTTCGAAAATTACGAAAATCCGTTTATGCTGGACAAAATGATGAAAGCCATCGGCGCGGATGTTAAGAACTGGTCGTATAAGACCGATTGCTGCGGCGGTTCATTGGCGATCAGTAAAACCGCGATTGTGGTGGAAATGTGTGACCGGTTGATGAACGGCGCCCGTGAAGCGGATGCGAACTGCGTCGTCACGGCGTGTCCGCTGTGTATGGCCAATCTGGATATGCGTCCCAGCGAAGGAAAGAAACTGCCTGTATTTTATTTCACGGAATTGATATCGTTGGCAATGGGGCTTCCCGGATCGAAAGATACGTTCAAATCGCATATTTTTGATCCCCGGCCGCTGTTGTCGCAGTTGGGGCTGATTTAATAAATTGTAAGCGAATGATTTTAATTATAGGTGATGAAAACGGATGAATATTGATATTATCCCGCTAAGCTTCATGCGTTTGGATAATTCGACCAGCAAGCTTCAGTGCGCTACACTTCTGAAGCTTGGGTCTCATTAAATTCTTAATTAGGGAAAAATATGGAAAAACGTTTAATTAAAAAAGATGCGCTGGCGGGTATTGCCAAAAAAATGACCGAGAAGTTTCTTGTCTGGGCGCCGGTGAAAAAAGAAGACAATGTGCTTTTTGAACCTTTGCAGAAAAACGCCGAACCCCTCTTTGCTTATTTGAATTCCAAGAACGCGCCAAAAAATGTTTTCTTTCCGCACACGGAAACCATGATGAAATACACCCGGACACCCAAGGGAATGGTTTTCTCGACAGAAGAAAATAAGGCGGTCGAATCAGTTTTGTTCGGCGTTCGTCCCTGTGACGCCCATAGTTTTGTCCTGCTGGACAAACTTTTTGATCAGGAAAAATACAAGGACGGCTACTACATCGCCAAAAGACAGAGCACAACGGTTATTTCTCTGGCCTGCGTGAAACCACCCTACGCCAGCTGTTTTTGCACATCCGTTGACGGCGAACCCGTTTCTTCGGATGGCGCGGACATTCTGATTACGGACATCGGCTCCGATTATCTGGTCGAGTTCATCACGCCCAAGGGAGAAAAACTGGCTTCCTACTTCGGCGATGCCAAGGCGGACGCCGCAACGGAAACCAAGAAAAACGAAATTGCGGCGAAAGCCAGGGAAGCGATTACGTCCAAAATCCCCGCTCATGAAATCAAGCCGATTCTGGATAAAAATTTCGACAATCCCTTCTGGGATACGATTCACCGAAAATGTCTTGCCTGCGGAACTTGCACCTATATGTGCCCCACCTGTCACTGCTTCGATATCAGCGATGAAGTCAAGGGCAGCGACGGCGTTCGCATCCGGTCGTGGGATTCCTGTATGTTCCCGCTGTTTACCAAGGAAACATCGGGACACAACCCGCGCTCCTCGCAGAAGGAAAGATGGCGACAGCGCGCGATGCATAAGTTTAAGTACTACGTGGACATGTTCGATTGCATTGCCTGTGTCGGCTGCGGCCGTTGCGTCATGAGCTGTCCGGTGAATATTGATATTCGTAAAATTGTTGAAGATATTTCAAAATTATAATCAGGGAGTTAGTAATGCAGAACCCGTATATACCGTATCCCGTTGTGGTGGATAAAATCATTACCGAAGTCGACACCAAAGACATTAAAACATTCCGTTTTAAATTCGTGAATCCGGAAGACGAACAGAAATATGCTTACATTCCCGGGCAATTCGGCGAACTTTCCATTTTCGGAAAAGGCGAATCGCCGATTGGCATTGCCTCGTCTCCAACACAGAAAGGGTACGTGGAATTCACGGTACAGAAAGCCGGCGTGGTCACCTCGGCGCTTCACGAAATGGAAGAGGGAACCGTGATGGGTATTCGTGGTCCTTTGGGCAATTCCTGGCCGCTGGATTTTCTGGCAGGCAAAAATATCGTTATCGTCGGCGGCGGTTTCGCCTTCACCACTCTGCGGTCGCTCATCAATTACATGCTTTTTGAAGACAACCGCAAACGCTTCGGAAATATCACGGTGATTTACGGCGCACGAAATCCCGGACTGCTGCTTTATAAAGATGAACTGGTCGAATGGGGTAAAAGAGCGGATATCAATTTGAATGTCACGGTTGACAAAGGCGACGCCACTTGGAAGGGCAAAGAAGGTTTTGTCCCTGCGGTATGCAAAGAGGTCGCGCCCAGTAAAGAAAACGCTGTCGCTGTTATCTGCGGGCCTCCGGTCATGATCCGTTTCACCCTTCCGGTATTTTTCGATCTGGGCTTTTCCAAGCAAAACATTCTCACGTCCCTGGAAATGAGAATGAAATGCGGCATCGGCAAATGCGGACGCTGCAACGTGGGCAGTAAATATGTTTGCAAAGACGGTCCGGTATTTTCTCTGGCGGAACTGGACAAACTGACACCGGAATATTAAAAAACGTTTCAGCAAAGAATCTGCGATACGAAGAACTGTTCAATCATGGAATGGTTGGCAGGTGGTGCTGTTTTTTTTACCTTAAGTATTTTTTCACGTTAAAATTTAATAAAGACGAACACCTGTTTTTTTCATGGAGGAGAAATTAAGCTTGAATAAAATTATTGAAAAGGAAAATTTATCCGAGAGCGTGGTCAGAATGGTTCTGGAGGCTCCGGTCGTGGCGCAAAAGCGGAAAGCCGGACAGTTTATCGTTCTTAAGATTCATGAAAAAGGGGAACGTATTCCTCTGACCATTGTCGATTCTGATGCGCAGAAGGGAACGATCACCATTATTTTTCAAGTTGTGGGCAAGACAACGGCGTTGCTTGCGGCAATGGCTCCGGGAGATGGGATTCAGGATGTGCAGGGTCCCTTGGGAAATCCGACGGAAATTGAAAATTTTGGCCGTGTCGTTTGCATCGGCGGCGGTGTCGGTGTCGGCGTCGTTTATCCGCTTATTGTCGCCCTGAAAAAAGCGGGCAATGAGGTTGTTTCCATCATCGGGTCACGCACGAAGAACCTGCTGATTCTGGAAGAAGAGATCAAAGCGAATTCCGATCGTCTGGTGGTCACCACCGATGACGGAAGTTACGGCGTTCATGGTTTTGTCAGCAATGTCCTTCAGCAAATGATTGATCAGGGGGAACGTATCGATCGTGTGTTTGCCATTGGCCCCGTGCCCATGATGCGTGTCATTTGCGACGTGACAAAGCCGCACGGCATTAAAACCATCGTCAGTCTCAATTCGATCATGGTCGATGCTACGGGAATGTGCGGAGCCTGCCGTGTTGATGTGGGTGGAAAAACCAGGTTTACCTGTGTGGACGGTCCTGAATTTGATGGTCACCAGGTTGATTTTAAATTACTGGCCGACCGCCTGAGGATGTATTGTGATCAGGAACGGGAAGCCTATGAAAAACATAAGTGTGGGTGCGATGGAAACTAAAGAAACGAAGCCAAAGAAAGAAAAAGTGCCCCGGCAGACCATGCCGGAACAGGACCCCAAAGAGAGGATTCACAACTTTGAAGAAGTGCCTTTCGGCTATTCCGAAGAAACGGCGATTATCGAGGCGCAGCGCTGCATCCAGTGTAAGAAACCCGGCTGCGTCAGCGGCTGTCCCGTGGATGTCAAGATTCCCGAGTTTATCAAGGCCATCGCGGAAGGTCGTTTCATTGACGCCGCCTTGAAATTAAAAGAAACCAACGGTCTGCCCGCTGTCTGCGGCCGCGTCTGCCCGCAGGAAGATCAGTGCGAAAAGGAATGTATTCTCGGCAAGAAAGGCGAGCCCGTGGCCATCGGGCGGTTGGAGCGTTTCGCGGCGGACTATGAGCGCAACAGCGGCAAAATTTCCATTCCTCCGGCCGTGCAATCAAACGGCAAAAAAATTGCCGTTGCCGGCGCCGGTCCAGCGGGATTAACCATTGCGGGCGATCTGGTTAAACTGGGTTACGATGTCACCATCTTTGAAGCTCTGCATAAGGCCGGCGGCGTGCTGGTTTACGGCATTCCGGAGTTTCGTTTGCCGAAGGCCATTGTGGAAGCGGAAGTGGACTATCTCAAAAAAATGGGCGTTAAGATAGAAACGAATTTTGTCATCGGCCGCACGAAAACAATCGATGAGCTTTTTGCCGATGGATTTGATGCCGTTTTCATCGGGGTGGGCGCAGGCGCTCCGGTCTTTATGAACATCCCCGGCGAGAATCTGAGCGGCATCTATTCGGCGAATGAATATCTGACGCGCTCCAATCTGATGAAGGCCTATTTGTTTCCCGAATACGACACTCCGATCGTTCGCGGTAAGAAAGTCGCAGTGGTCGGCGGCGGCAACGTCGCGATGGATTCCGTGCGTACGGCTTTGAGACTCGGCGCGGAAAGGGCGATGATTATTTACCGCCGCACCGAAGTGGAAATGCCCGCCAGGAAAGAAGAAGTCCATCACGCGCAGGAGGAGGGCGTTGAATTCCTCCTGCTGCACAATCCGGTGGAATATATCGGCAACGAAGCCGGCTGGGTCACTGGGATGAAGTGCATCAAAATGGAACTTGGCGAGCCGGATGCGTCCGGAAGACGAAGCCCCGTTCCCATTCAAGGATCCGAATTCGTGATTGATGTGGATACCGTTGTCGTTGCCGTCGGCACCATGGCCAATCCGATTGTCCCCGCAACCACCACCGGTTTGGAAACGAATAAGAAAGGATATATACTAACCAAGGATGAATCGGGGCTGACCAGCCGCGAAGGCATTTATGCCGGAGGCGATATTGTCACCGGTTCCGCAACGGTTATTCTCGCGATGGGCGCAGGGCGCAAGGCGGCCAACGCGATTCACGAGTATCTTTCCAATAAATAGTTCAATCCGGCAGCCCGGGCCTGATCCCGGGCTGTCAATGTATGATCAGATGCACGGACCGGCATAGAAAAGCCAAGCCGAATCCCGCCAGACACATGCCGGCGATCAACGAAACAAATCCGATAAATTTTTCATTGACGATTTTTCTCCCCCAGTGCAGCGCGGCGGAGAGAAAAACGATCCAGATGAAGCAGCCGAGCAATATAGTGAGACACGAAAGATATGCGGAAAAATTTGTTTGTATGCTGTCCTGAGATGCCAGCAGGGCGCCGAAAACACCCGTCCACCAGACGATGGTGATCGGACAAGAAAGCGCAATCACGTAACCGGCGACGTAGGGATTTTTAAAAAACCGCCGATTCTGTTTTTCATCATAGTCCGTTTTGCCCAGGAAATCTTTTATGCTGGTTACACCGAGATAAATCAAAATCAGACTGCCGGCGAGGGCAAAAAATATTTTCAACAAAGGCATCTTCAAAAACGAAACGAGACCGAAAAAGATGATTGTCAGATACGTTGTGTCGGCCGTCATGGCGCCCAATCCGGTAACAAAAGCCTGTTTGAATCCCGAGTTCAAACCGCGTTTGACGATTTCCACATTCACCGGGCCGAACGGAGCGGCCAGCGAAAGACCAAGAAGAATATTTTGCAGTAAAGAAAATTCCATACTGTTTTTGATACCACAGAAGCAGCGGTCTTGTCACTTTCTCGTTATGTAAATTTCCATTCTCCATTTATTGGCATATTTCACATTTTTAGGTTGATAAAATATTATTTCATATTTTGCTGCAAAAACATCAGTTTTAAGGGGAATTTTTCTTCATTTGGTCTCCGTTAAAAAATAACAAATATTTTAGTTATATCAAATTGTTACGATAATACTTGACCCTCTCTGAAGGTCAGGGTAAGATGATTCAACTGTTATTGCATGAATAGGAGGGCAAACAGATGTCTAAATATGTGTACAACCAGGAAGCAGTCGAAAATCTCAGATTAAGTGACACATCCATCCTGGACCGGTTGATCGATTTTGAATCGGCCCGGGCCGCACACTTGAAAAAGGATCACGCGAAAAAGGACAAACGTATGTCGCTAACCGAAGCGATTTCAACGTTTATACAAGATGGAGATATCATAACGGATGCAGGATTTTCCTATGTCCGGACGCCTCATCAGGCGTTCCATGAAATTATTCGTCAAGGCAAAAAAAATCTTCAGATGATCGGAGCGCCCAACACCAATCAAAGTTTTCAGATTATCTATGGCTGTGTTTATTATTCGCACAATTCATACATCGGGGTGGAGATGCGCGGAATTGATAAAAGCTATGACCGGATGCTCAAGGCGGAACGGGTCAAAATTCTTTCTGAATGGAGTCACGGCGGTGTGGCACAGGGATTCAAGGCTGCCCAACTGGGGATGCCGGGTGTTTTCAGCAAGCAGATGCTGGGCAGTGATATTGTCCGGTATAATCCTTATCTTAAGGTCATGCAGAATCCGATGAAAGACAAAAACGATCCGGTGGTATTCATTCCCGCCCTGTATCCGGATGTGGCCATTATTCATTGCCATGCGGCGGATAAATACGGCAACGCCTATATCTACGGTCCCGCGGTCAATGACCTGGCCGTAGCCGCTGCGACGCGCAAGCTCATCATTACCGCTGAAGAAATCGTTCCTGAGAACACCATCCGGTACAGCAAGGAGGGGCAGATCATTCCGTTCTTTTATGCCGATGCGGTTGTGGAACTGCCTTTCGGAGCGGTTCCCGGCAACATGCCCGGCTGTTACTACTGGTCGAGGCAGTGGTGGGAAAAATTGATCCGTTTGGGCGGCGTGTCCGATGAGAATATGAAGGCCATTCTCGATGAATGGATTCTGGGCACCAAAGATCAGTTTGACTTTATTGATAAACTGGGCGGTTCCAGGTGGATCGTCGAAGCCCGCCGTCAGACCAAAGCCGCCGAAGGCGACAATGAAGACATTGACTTCTCATATGACGAATATACCCTGAACCATGATTCGGGCCTCTACTATTAAGAAAGGAGAATCCCATGAAAGATTTAAATGCACCGGCCAATCCTCTTGAGACACTGGCTTATATCATTGCCCAGCAGATTCACGATCATTCGATCGTTTATATCGGCACCGGAATTCCCATGGTGGCGGGAATTCTGGCCAAAAAAACACATGCCCCCAACATCACGATTGTGTACGAATCCGGAGGACAGGACCCCATTGAGGGGGATATGCCCTGGTCGGTCGGCTGTCCCTTCACGTGGCGGAAATCACCGACGATTATGGAAATGGCCAACTCTTTTGCGCAGTGTTATAATGGTTATGTCGATATCGGCTTTCTGGGGTTTGCCCAGGTGGACATGTACGGCAACGTGAATACCCATCAGATCGGTAAGGATTTTCACAAGCCCAAGGTTCGCATGACAGGAAGCGGAGGAAACAACGATTTGTCATCGCTTACGGAAAATATGGTTCTGGTGGGGCTCCAGACGCCGGATAAGTTTCCGGACGCGGTTGATTTCATCACGTCCGTGGGACATCTGAAGGGCGGAAATTCACGGCAGGAAGCCGGTCTTCTCGGTAGCGGGCCGGTTGCGGTTATCAGTCCCTGGGGTGTTTATGATTTTCATCCGGTCAGCAAGCGCATGCGGGTCAAATCGCTCACGCCCGGCGTAACGTTTGAAATCGCGCAATCGCTCACGGGATTCGAACTGCTGAAACCCGATGGAGACATTCCGCAGACGAAGTTGATTACGGACGACGCACTGAAAATTATACGGACGGAGGTGGATCCGCGCGGCGTTTTTACCACCATGCCGACATAGCGGAAACACGTTTTTATTCCGTTTGAAATATACGGACAGATTACCGGAAAACGAAGATTGTTTTTGGTGGAACGGCATGTTTGCACAATCCATATCATTAACCATTCATTCAGGAGGGCGATTATGGAAAACATCAAAAAAATTCTTGCTGTAAGTTGGATTACCCAGTACTGTCAGGCAACGGTTCGAGCGGCCATTGAAGTGGCCAGTAAATTTGATGCCGAACTGTCCGTGATTCATGTCGTCGATACGCAATTGCTGCAAGGATGGAATCTGCCCTTCAAATTTCATGATGAAGAAAACCAGAAAGAATTGGAGCGTATTAAATCGGAAATAAACTCCGTGGTGAACAGCGAAAAGAAAGAGGATATGAAAGTCAAAACGGTTGTCAAGGAAGGCAACCCCGTTGAAGAGATTCTAAAATATGTCGAAAAGGAAAAGGTAGACTTGGTTGTTCTGAGGGCGCATGAAAAAAGCCGGCTGGAGAAATTCATGGTCGGCAGCAGTAATGATGAAATTATCCTGAAGATGCCCTGTTCTATTTTATTGTTGAAGAACGAACCGAAAAAGAAAACCATCCGGTTTAAAGCCTGAGGATGGAGAGCAATTTTGCCTTGGAAAGCTCTTCTGCCTGTGTTAAACAGGCAGGAGATAGCCGTCGGTTAGAAAAACAGGATGCGGACCGCCATGTCCACAATGCAATATTCATGTTTCTATCACCGGTCTATTTTCAGAATGGTTTCCCCATACACGGGGGATAACCACCCGCAAAGGGATTTCGGGACGCTGTCTTAAAGACAAGATAATCAAATATTATAATTGTTTCCAGTAAAAAGGAGGATCAGATGAATTATTTAGTGCAGCCGAAAAAATATCAGAGCCTTATGACCGATGACGGTTCCAGAGCCATCATGGATAAGACCGTAGCTTTCTTCGAGAAAATGGGCAAAGAGCGTCTGCTCGATGATTACAACAAGAAAGTCTGGTATCGGGAGTTTGTCGATTTTATCGGGAGGGAGCAGATTTTTGCCAAATTGCTCACACCCAGCCAGTACGGCGGAGGCGATCCGGATTGCCGCTGGGATACCGCCCGCAACAGCGAATATAGCGAACTGCTGGCTTTCTATGGCCTGGGCTACTGGTATTGTTTTCAGGTCAGCATCCTGGGACTCGGTCCCATTTGGATGAGTCCCAATGAAAAAGCCAAGAAGAAGGCTGCCGAACTGCTTAAGAAAGGGGCGATATTTGCCTTCGGTTTGTCCGAGCGGACGCACGGCGCGGATATCTATTCAACCGAAACAACGCTGACGCCGGCCGATAACGGTACCTGGGTTGCCAACGGTGAGAAATATTACATCGGCAACGGCAATGAAGCGGAAATGGTTTCCACCCTGGGCAAGGTCAAGGACGGTACCGACGACTATGTTTTCTTCGTCACCAATTACAAGCACAAAGCCTATGAATTGAAGAAGAACGTTATTTCTCATCAGGAATACGTTTCCAATTTCGCGCTTCATGATTACCCGATTACCGAAGACGAGATCCTAATGCGCGGGCCTCACGCCTGGGATTCGGCGCTCAATACCGTGAACATCGGCAAATTCAACATCGGTCCCGCGTCCATCGGCGTGGTCGAGCATTGCTTTTATGAGGCCATTACCCACGCGTCCAATCGCATCCTCTATGGCATGAAGGTGACGGATATGCCGCATGTGCGTAAGAATTTTATGGATGCCTGGCTCAGGCTGGTGGCGATGAAGCTGTATCAGAGGCGTTCCACAGACTACTTCCGCAACGCCAATGACAAAGACCGGCGCTATCTTCTTTACAATCCCACCAGCAAAATGAAGGTTACCCTGCAGTCGGAAGATGTTTTGAATCTTTTGTGGGAGGTTATTGCCGCCAAGGGCTTTGAAAAAGACACCTACTTTCATATGGCCGCCGCCGATATCCGGGGGCCGTCCAAACTGGAAGGAACGGTGCACGTGAACGTTCAACTCATCCGCAAATTCATGAAAAATTATTTCTTCAACCCCGTGTCCTATGCTCCGGTCGCTCCCGATTTCTCTGCTAAAGATGATTTGTTTCTGTTCAATCAGGGACCGACCAAAGGCCTGGGATCTGTGCAGTTTCACGATTACAAGCCGGTTTTTGAAGCGGGAAGAAAGCTGCCCAATGTGGAGATTTTCATCCGGCAAATCAATATCTTTAAGGAAATGCTTGAAAAAGCGGGTCCTGACAAGGCGCAGGATTTGGATCCCTCCTGGTCACTGCCGGTGGGCGAAATGTTCTCCATCGTGGTGTACGGACAGCTCATTTTAGAGCAGGCTGCCTTCGACAAGGTGGATGATGATATCCTCAATCAGATTTTCGATTTCATGGTGCGCGACTTTGCCCGCTTTGCCCTGCAGATCTACGGTATGCACAATACCAAAGAAGACCAGCGCGCCTACTGCAAAGACATTATGCTGATTAAAGGCCAGGGCGACGATGCCCAGTATGACAGGGTCTGGCAGAAATACGTTGCCGTTCTGAACGGCGAATACGCGATGAGTGAATAGGCTGCACAAACGGCCGAAGACGTTCGGACATTGGATTGAAGGGCGAAGCACAATGGCTTCGCCCTTTTTTTTTCAAACGGCGCAGTTGTTTTGACGGAAACGCGAGGCGGGATCCTGCCCGTAATATTCCCTGAGTCTCCGGTAGAGTTCCGGGGCGTTTTTTTCCATAATGAGCGGTTGTTCAAAGAAATGTTCCGTGGCCACGGCGAAGAATTCCGCTTCATTGGTGGCGCCGTAGGCGTCGAGAAACGTCTGTCTGCCTTTCTCGGTGTCGCGTCTGAGACGAAGATATTCGTGTGAAAATGTTTTGATCCAGTCGCGGTATTTGGCGCGGTCTTTCAGCGGCGGGGTCCCGTCGGCTGCGCCGTCAAGCATATCCAGCTTATGGGCGAACTCGTGATAAACGACATTATGTCCCGATTCGGACTGACGGCCACCCTGCAACGCGGCGTCCCAGACAATGATGACCGGCCCCTGTTGAAAGGCTTCTCCGACAATCGGATAATTTTCTTCCAGCGGCTCCAGCGAGACTTCGAAAAAACCGGGTTTGCGCCGAGGCGCTACCAACGTGGAGGGGTAAACAATGACGGTTTCAACATTGCGGTAATAGTTATGGGACAATCTCAGCAGGAGCAGGCAGGCGTGAGCCGCAATGGTCACGCGGATTTCATCGTTCAGAACAAGCCCTCCCGCGCCCTCCCAGTGTTTTTCAGCAATGAACACCTGTATCAGCGAACGCAGATGAGCGCGTTCTGCATCATGGAGCAGACGGTAGTGTCCCATATTGCGCTCGAGAATGTCCTCCCAGGCATCGGGAAATGGCGCTGCCGTAAGCTTGCTGCGTCGGCGATTGATGAACCATTGAAACAAATGGGGTTCCTTTTACTTCAAGTCAATAAAAAATATTTTGGCAAATGAATAGATCCCTCTGGTGTTTCTGAAATGGAAGGTTCACACTGATTCAAAGAAAAATCAAGGGCGAAAAGCCTTCTGTTCGATGGAAGTCTTTTCGCCCTGAGAAGGCAATCTTTTTTAAACCATGTCGATCTTTATTTGCCCAGCATCTGACTTTTCAATGCCTTGTCAGCCGGTTTGTTGCACAGCCATATGCCGAAAAGCACTTTTTTGAAATCCAGCCCTTTGGTGGTGGTCTTCAACTGTTTGTTTTTGTATACCTGCGTTCCTTCTGCAGGGGTGTATACGAGGTCGTAAACGTCATTGATCTTGATGTTGTCCGCAAACACAGAGATGAACGTATCGATTTTGTCTTTATAGGGCGCGATATTGCCGTTGGTGGAATTCTGGAATCCTTCCATGGTGGCGTCTTTCATCTTATCGCTGGTGATCAGTTTGGAAATGATGTGGATTCTGACGGCCATGGGTTCATCGGCGTTCAGTATCGCGTTGGCATCGCTGTTTTTTTTCTTGAGGTACAGCCCGGTGACATACGCTTTGATGAAGAATTTCGTTCGTATGCCGGCGCCGTTCAGGATCAGCGTGTCAGTGCCGGCAGCGAGAGTGTCCGGCATGTTGATCCCGCCGACTTCTTTTGCATAGCCCACGGATGTAAGGATAAGAACGACAGAGCACAACAGCAATAATTTCTTAAACATAATGAACACCTCTCTTTTTTTATTTTAGCCCGCTTAAGGCCAAGTGAATGCTGAAGGATAAAATATTCCGGTTCCGCTTCGGGACCTTTCTTTCTGTGCGGGGAGTATAGAGACAAAGCCTTCTGTCTGTCAATTATTTATTTCCATATCTTTTTAAAGAGATTGCCCCGGGACTGCGGCCTGTCGGGCAATGGACAGGCCTTCCGGCGCCGTCAGAAGCGCCGGAAGGCGAGAGGACGTTTAAGAAATTTCTTCAATGCCGAGCGGATATTTCGACATGACGTCACAGCCGTCTTTGGTGATGACAATATCATTTTCATAACGGAAGCCGATATCTTCTTCCGGTGCGGCGTACTGCATCGCGCAAACGACCATTTCATTTTCCTGATAAACATGATCCTGATCCGTCCAGTAGGGCAGGTCGGGATTGACAATAGAGCCGATTCGCCATTCGTCGCCGAACAGACCGATGCCGTGTTCGCAGCCGGGCAGAATAAAATCAGCGCAGCCGCGGGATTCCGCGAAGTCCATCATCATGGCGGCCAGTTTTCCGGGCGTGGTTCCCGCGCGGTAATTATCGATGACTTTCCGGATGATCGAGACAAAATTATCCGCGTGCCAGCGCTGACGTTTTGTTGCGGGATCGATGAGATAATTGTGCGAGTGATCGCCAAGCGCCAGCTTGAACATGGCGTGAAAGTCCAGCATCAGCGGTTCGCCCGCTTTGATTTCTTTCGTTGTCGGCGGTGTGCATGCGCCCAGGCCGGTGCGGTAACCGCTGGAGATTTCGTTGAGCCCCGCAAAATTCCATTCCGATACGCTGCCCGCTTTGCGCATGGCCAGCGCGGCAATACCGGCGATAACAGTTTCCGTCATGCCCCTGTAGCCGCCGTTTTCGAGCGCGGCCCGCGCCGCTTTGTGGCCTTCATCCACAATCAGTGACGCCGTGCGGAAGCGTTCAATCGTTCCCTTGTCTTTTATCAGGGAAAGCCCGTCGATGATATCGTGCGCGTTTACCCATTCAAAATCCGGAAGAGCATCCCTGAGACGGGTATATTCCCAGTGCGACAAATTTCCTTCGGCAGTATAGGTGGAAACGCCGTCCTCATATCCCAGCCGTCCTTTTTTGATGCCGAGTTCGTCCTTAATGTAATCGGTGATGGCGGACACCTGATCCATGCCGCCCATCGGGCCGTAGCCGCGGACATGATCGCTGTCCAGCCAGGTTTCATCGCCCACGCGCAGCGCGTCGATAACAAATGTAAAAAAAGCCGGTTGTCCCTCGGACGGGATAATCAAATAGCTGCGCCAGGGACAAAAGGCATCCAAAACGAAACTCATCGTGCGGATGCGTGAACCGAGGTAAACGTCGATGCCGCGTTTGTGCATTTCAGCCTGAATGGCTTTGACGCGTCCGGGGTTGTCGATATAATATTTATCGTTGGGATCGAATATTCTGGGCATGATTTCTCTCCTTATCCATATTGGGTTGGAATTTGGGCCAGGACTTTATTCAGCCTGTCCGATACAGCTGCGAGCTTGAGCGCCTTCGCCAGATTCCCCTTGAGTTTGATTTTTCCGGTCATCAGCGCCTTCTGAGAGCCGAGTTCCGCGCGGGAAATTCTGGAAAACGTTTCATAATCGCCGATGATGAGAAATTCAGCCTTGGGCGGGTCGCCGACTCCGGTCTCCACACGGGTTATGTTTCCCTCCTTGCATTCGATGAATAAAAACATTTCTTTCCCGCCGGGGCAGTTCTTGTAAATGTTGGACATCGATGTGGAAACCTTGTTCATTTTATCCGGTGTAAGTTCCGTCTGAAGTCGCTTAAATGCTTCGTCGCACCATGCCGGGCTTAAGTAGGCAAGTAATTCTGACATGCTGATACCTCCTGCGTTGTCTGATTCCGGACGTCATGAACATGACATCCGGATGGGTACCCCTTTACAGGTGTTTTTCGCTTCTCGCCAAAAAGTTGACGGAGCACTTTCTCATCAATATAAAATTATAGGGGCAAAGAAGAGGTAAGTCAATGTCAATAAACCTCAAGGATACCAAAAGCTTGTCATACAAACACAGCCTCAGGCGTCCGCCATAACCATGCTTGCTGATGGTGACCTGACCGCAGCCTTCAGGTTGTTGGAGTTGTGAAAACGCAAACCCGTTTTTTTATTTTTCTATTTGCGTTGCCAGCAATTCGAGAAGCTCTTTGTTTTCCGGAATGTCCATCATCGAATGGCCGTAATGGACAAAACGGACTTTGCCGGATTTGTCGATGATGATCTGCGCGGGCATTCTGCCCAGCTTGAATATCTTGACCTCCTGGCCGTACAATTTCAACACATGATGTTCGGGATCTGGCAGGCCTACAAAGGGCAGCTTTTCTTTCACCCAGTATTTTTTGAAAGCTTCGGCATCTTCCGGTCCTGCAACCAGAATTTCCGTATCCAGTTTGACAAACTTTTCGTAATCCTGGCGCAACTGCGCCATGTGCACGCGGCAGAACGGTCAGATAAAACCGCGGTTGAAAACCAGCATCACATTCTTTTTGTTTTGAAAATCGGAAAGCGAAACGATGGTGCCATTGAAATCCTTCAACGTAAAATCCGGCGCTTGAACATTTAATTCCACTCGGGCCATAAGTTAACCTCCTTAACTATTTTTAAATGATACGCTGAAATTTTCAATTTTCAATTCGTTTTTAACGTAAGGATAGGCGTATATATCTTAAGTAATTTTTTTCAATAGCTCACGGAAGGTTTCAATCGGCTGAGCACCGGTGATCTGGTATTTGTTATTGATGATGAAGAGGGGAATGCCTGTGAGGCCAAGCGATTTTCCTTCCTTTCTGGCTTCGTTCAGGCGTGACGCATAACGGTCATCGTGGATGGCGTTGCGTGTTCCCTTTTCGTCAAGCCCGCTTTTTTTCGCAACAGCGGCAATAACATCCGTTTTGCCAATATCGAGACCTTCAGTAAAATAAGCGTGAAACATATTTTCATGAAACGAATCGTATCGGTCCAGATCGCGGGCATATTCGGAAGCCATTAGTGCGAATCTTGAATTAGAAAGGATTTTTTGATTGCCAAACACAACACTTACCTCTTTGCCGCGTTGGCACAGTTGCTCATAAAATGAAGAAAGATCATAATCCTTGAATCTTTCGGCAAGCAGCACTCCTGCCGGCGGCGTTTCCGGATGAAGCTCGAAGCTCACCCAGTGATCCTCCAAGGGATATTCTTTTTTCAGCCGGTCGACAATGCCCTTGCCGATGTAGCAGAAGGGTCAGATATAGTCGGAATATATTTTGAGGTGGATTGTCATTTTATGCCTCGAAATTTTCGTTAAATATACTCGCATTTATCGTAATTTTACATCGTTTTTTAAAAAAGAAATATTGCAATATCCGATGAAAAAACGTAAGCTCAACTTTCAAAAAAAATGTTTTGCCTTCGATAAAATTTGCGCTGTAAATGCCCTGTGGTTTTTGGATTGGTTTGATCGGTACCGTGGAAGCCTGTGTTCCATGTGCAACACAGAGAAATGAATTCAGTCACATTCATTCTGAATGTTGAGGGAGGATGTACGATGCGCGACGAGATCATCGTGGAATATAATCAGGAAGGCTACGTCCATGCAAAGCATTTCGGTAAAAACAATTATGACCTCTCGCTTGAGGTATGGAGGCGTATCAAGGCGCTATGCAAGGAACATAACTGCTTCAAGATTCTGGGAGAGAATCATACCACGGAAGAACTCTCCACAATGGATGCTTTCAATCACCTCAATATCCTGGAAGAAGTGGGAATAACCTTTCAGTACCGCATAGCGTGGGTGGATCAGGGGACGCCGACTGCCAAGGGACTCGAATTCGTGGAAACGGTTGTCGTGAAAAACCGCGGTCTGGTAAACGGGAAATTATTCGCTGACCTTGAAGAGGCCAGGCGCTGGCTGTTGGGCAAAGACAATCCGCAGCGCAATTCGTGAGCCGCATTTTGGCGGCGCCGCTGAAATCAAACTCGCATGCCTTCATGAAATCATCCTTCATTCCAGCCTTCATTGCCTTCGGCTTGATGTCCTATCTGGCGGTTGTCCAGCAATGGTCATTGCAGGAATTCTGCTGGTGCGTGTGGCTGGCCGGACTTTTTTATTCGTGGACATGCGTGATGACGGCTGCGATTCAGATGATGCTGACTGCACGGGCACAAAAAGATTATTACCACGCGAATATTCCCCTGATGAAGAAAATCCCGCCGGCGTTGTTTGCCCTGGGAATGATTCCCGTGGCATTGTTGATCGGATTTGTCGGCCTTTATCTTTATACCTGGCTGTTTTCTTTTTACGGATTATTTCTTTCCGTCTTTGCCGAAATGCCGCCAGTCGATCTTTTTGGCAGGAACGGTTTTATCAATTCGGATTTTTTCACGCCGGTCACTTACCTGACAGATCAGTACTGGCCGATGATTCTAGCGACGCTTGCCGCAAATGCAGATGGCCTGCTGCGCGCAACCCCCTGGAAACGGATCATATTCCCCTTCAAGCAAAATGAAATCCTGCGCATCCATGTGATGACTCTGCTGATGCCTTTTCTGGCGATGATGACCTGGGAATTTTTCAGGGACGCTTATCAACAGTTGACAATTATTTTGCTCATAGGTATTTTCTACCTGCTTCCGAAAAGGAGGTTTAAGCAAGAAAATATGGCAAATAATCCACTGAAATAATTGAAACGCCAGTGACGTCTGCAAGTCGATTCCGGATATTAAATTTAATTTAAGGAGTTCTGTAATGGGAAATAAAGCGAAATATAAAATTTCATCATCGCAAATAGACGGAATACTGGAAATAGTTCTGACAGGCGAAGTGAGCAAGGAGGATGTTGAAACGTTACAAAATGAAATCTTCTCCATCATCATAAACACAGGCGCTGAAGCTTTGCTGGTGGATGTTAGAGCGATAAAGGGACGATTTGGCTATCTGGAGGCTTATTCCAGGGTCAGACACTATCCAACCGATACGCCAAGAATACATACGGCGATTGTAGACAATGCCGAAAATGCTGATTTCGAAAGTTTTCATGAAACCACGGCATACAATGCCGGTCTTTCTTATAAATGGTTTACCGATATTGAAAAAGCCAGGTCCTGGCTCAAAGACAAAATAAAATAAACTATTATGTTAAGTAACAAAATTATCAGAAAAACTCCTTTCGGGCCTGTCTGCATTATCTGGTCGGTGTCCAAAGATCATCCGCGCATTATTCAAATTATGCTTTCACGTCCGGGCCTTTCGGCTGAAGATCGCGTATCGCAACTTTTCCCTGAATCAAAAATATCGTCCTGCGCCGAAATCGATCACGTCGCTTCTTCCATCAGAGCCTATCTGGAGGGGGAGGATATAACGTTTCATCTGAATCTTGTTGATTTGTCGCCTTTCTCAAGATTCCAGCAGTCGGTTTTGCGGGCGCAGCATGCGATTCCGCGAGGCAAGGTCAGCACGTACGGACTCATTGCCGTCCATGTGGGAGCGCCGGGGGGAGCGCGGGCGGTGGGCAATGTGATGGCAACCAATCCATATCCTTTAATCATTCCT
>Ga0208694_1000596_pt1 | contig 52591 bp, 31 predicted proteins | sample AD_UKC078_MetaG_FD_184442 | JGI IMG/M metagenome (GOLD analysis project Ga0208694, IMG submission 184442) | Active sludge microbial communities of municipal wastewater-treating anaerobic digesters from USA - AD_UKC078_MetaG (SPAdes) (version 2) | ecosystem: Engineered > Bioreactor > Anaerobic >...
CTATTGCAGCCGGACATCCTGTTATAGCCAATATTCAAATCCTGGGTAACAGTTATCCCCGGTATTATCCGAGCAATAATCCGGCTTATACCGGAAGTTACGGACACTATGTCGTGGTGGTAGGATTGGAAGCAACAACTGATGGCTCCGTTAAATGTGTTGTGGTAAATGATCCGGCCCGAGGAGCTGTAAAATATACAACAGCTTCATTTGAAACCTCGTGGGTGAACAATAAAAATCGACTGATGATCCGATTAAAATAAATCTACAGATTTTTAAAATACTTATAAATCCTATCAATTAAAATTAATCAAGAATAACACACAAACGACTATTACAATGAAAAGAAAAATAATTTCAATCATAGGAATATTATTCATGACATTGCTGATACAGGCTCAAAACGACACAATGTACGTAATTAGCAATGGTGTTACTATTGGTAAACACAAACTAACAGAAGTGGACAGTGTATTATTTTATAATCCGCAAGCAACCCCGGAAGAATCTCTTGATATTACAAATCTTAAATTCCTGGATATGGCAATTTATGCTGCTAATTATATTGATACCAACCAACAAATTCCATTGTTGATCAACGCTGATGAAAATGGAAATTTAAAAGTTAATGCAGCCGAATTTTATTTTATGATGTCAAGATGGTTGAGATGGTTTAACCAAAAAGGTGAAGGAGCAACTCCTCCACAAATCATATCAATCATTCGAAATATAAATAAACCTCCTTCACCACAAGGAGTTTCAAGTGGAACTGTTGCAAAAGCAGATATCTTAGCAAAAGGTGAATCCAATGCAAACTTCATTGAACAAAATAATTATGTTCCGAATTATTCTACCATAGGCAGTACGAAATATATATCTCAGGCATTATACTATCTCATGTCTAAAACAATCAGGTATTATGCCCAAAACAGCAGTACATTTCCTTCTACTGTAACTATAACTGATATTCCTGCTCCTAGTAATTGGAACAGCAATACAAATTAATCCCTGATCAAAAAAATAACTCAACGAATAATCACTATACCATCCTGATAATAGCGCTGTTTATCCTTCTTACAGCGGAGGATGCTATTTGGTTGTAGTCGCTTTTGAAATAGCGTGATATCGCATTTCCTCAAACCACATATTTTTGTATTTTTGTAGTTCGTAAAAACTACAAATTGTAAATTATTTATGTCACGTTATATAACCATCTTATTCATGTCTGCTGTTATTTTTTCAACTTCCTGCAACTATCGATTTGACAAACAGGTCATTGGCAAACAAAACCCACAAATTGAAAACGGGATCTTGTCGCCGGAAACACTCTGGGCTTTCGGCAGGGTCGGCGGTTTTAGCCTTTCACCTGATAATGATAAAATTGTCTATACGGTCTCTTACTATAGTATCGCAGAAAATAAAAGCAATACGGATATTTTTACCATGGGTGCTGACGGATCAAATCAACGTCAATTAACTCAAACTACCGCCCATGAAGGCTCTGTACATTGGATGAAGGATGGCAAAAGCCTTACTTATGTTTCAGATGAAAGCGGGAGTCCGCAACTGTGGATGATGGATGCAAAAGGTAAAAACCGCCGTCAGATCACGAACAGAGAAGGAGGCATAAAAGGCTTTTTATTTTCACCGAACGAGCGGAAAGTCATCTTGATAGCTGACCTAAAAATAAAAGCTGCCATCAAAGATATACATCCCGATTTACCCCAAGCTTCCGGCAGGTTGATCGATGATTTAATGTACAAGCATTGGGATGAATGGTTAGAAACTGTTCCCCACCCTTTTGTAGCTGATTTTGACGGGCAGAATATATCCAATGAAGTCGATATATTAGAGGGAGAACCGTATGAATGTCCGTCCAAGCCATTCGGTGGCATAAAGGAATTAGCCTGGAGTCCTGATGGCAATACCATTGCTTACTCCTGTCGCAAAAAAACCGGAAAAGATTATGCGGTTTCTACCAATACGGACATCTATTTTTACGATTTGCATGGAGGCAAATCCACCAACATGACCGAAGGTATGATGGGTTATGATATGAATCCCGTATTTTCTCCGGACGGAAAATATTTAGCATGGACAAGCATGGAGCGGGATGGTTATGAATCAGACAAGCAACGTTTATTTATCCTGAACTTAGAAACTGGAGAAAAACATGATTTAACTGCTGCTTTCGACCAAAGTGCCGAATCTTTGTCATGGTCGGCAGACAGCAAAAGCATTTACTTTGTAAGTGTATGGCATGCTGTTACACAAATCTATAAAACTGATATCGAAACAAGTGAAATTGTAAAAATCACAGAAGGTGTACATGATTATCAATCAATTCAATATGCCGGCAATCAATTAATCGGTATCAAATGCTCCATGAACAAACCACATGAGATATATGCCATTAACCCCATAACCGGTGAAGAAACGGAACTATCTTATGAAAATAAATCCATCCTGGAGCAATTGGAAATGGGCAAAATTGAGGAAAAATGGGTAACGACTACCGACAAGCAACAAATGCACATGTGGGTGGTGTATCCACCTCATTTCGACCCCAACAAGAAATACCCTACCATTCTGTATTGTCAGGGTGGACCGCAATATCCTGTCAGTCAGTTTTGGTCGTATCGCTGGAATTTACAACTGATGGCAGCCAACGATTATATTATCGTAGCGCCCAACCGCAGGGGATTGTATGGCTTTGGACAAGAATGGCTGGAGCAAATCAGCGGTGACTACGGCGGACAGAATATGAAAGACTACCTGACTGCCATCGACTATATGGCTAAAAAGCCTTATGTGGACAAGAACAGATTAGGCTGTGTAGGAGCAAGTTATGGAGGATTTTCAGTATTTTGGTTAGCCGGTCATCATGAGAAACGTTTCAAAGCATTTATTGCTCACGCCGGTATTTTTAATCTGGAACAGCAATATTTGGAAACAGAAGAAATGTGGTTTGCCAATTGGGATATGGGAGGAGCATATTGGGAAAAAGACAATGCAACAGCACAACGTACTTATGCTGCATCGCCACATCGTACGGTAGATAAATGGGATACACCGATTTTGATCATCCATGGGGAAAAAGATTATCGTATCTTAGCATCACAGGGTATGGCTGCTTTCAATGCAGCCGTACTGAACAATGTGCCGGCGCAATTATTAATTTATCCGGATGAAAATCACTGGATTGCCAAGCCGCAAAATGCAATTTTATGGCAAAGAACATTTTTCAGTTGGTTAGATAAATGGCTGAAATGATAACTTTATGCATAAAATCATGTAAATTTGCAACCTGCTTGCAACTTTTTTAACCCTTTAATCATCATTAGCATACATGTCTGAAAAACGCTTCGACGAAGAACTGAAAATCGTAGATGCAGCAAAGAAAGGAGATGCAAAAGCTCAAAAGTTAATCTATGAGCGTTATGCACCTATGATGATGAGTGTATGTTGGAGGTATGTCGGAGACAAAGAAACCGCAAAAGATATGTTGCAAGACGGTTTCATCAAGTTATTTTTAAAATTAGACATGTATGCCGGAACTGGAGCCTTTGCAGGGTGGGTAAGAAGAGTATTTGTTACCACCTGCTTAGAATACCTGAGGCAAAAGAGCGCTTTGAAATTGAGTAATCCTATTGATGATGTGGGATATAATCTTCAGCAACCGGATGTTTCGGTAATCGACAAAATGTCTGCTGATGAACTGATGAACTTAATTGCAGATATGCCGGAAAATTTCCGCACGGTTTTCAACCTGTATGTCATTGAAGGTTACACACATGCTGAAATTGCAGAACTCATTGGAATAACGGAAGTGAATTCAAGAACACTCTTTCTAAGAGCGCGAAAATATTTACAGAATGCTATAGAACTTTTACAAGAAAATGAAAAAAGAAACTTACAATCAGGCACCTGATCCTTTCCTCAAACAGATCAAAGACAAGCTGGAAAATCATTCCATGCCTGTGGATGAGCATCTGTGGGAAAGTATTGAGAAGCGTATTCAGCCGCCCAAACCGCTGATGCCGGCATGGTTATACGTTTCTGTGGCTGTTGCTGCCGGATTGGCATTGTTGATCTCGGTCGGGAATTTCTTTTATTCCCATATGAACGAAACAGAACTGATTGAAAAGACGGAACAACTATATGTAGAAACCGACCAAGCTGACGAAACAACCGATCCAACTATCGAAGCTGAAATTGAATCATCTGAACAAACTATTATTTCAGATGAAAAACCGGCAAAAACGCACAGCACTACAATCCAAACTCCGAAAGAAGCGCTTTATGCAGATAATGCTCAAGATATTGATGCTAAAGAAAAAACTGCTTTAGTCGTGCAATCTGAACCGAAAATTACTGTAACAGAAAACACTCTGGAAGTTATTTCTAAAGAAACTGCAGAAGAACCAGCCAAGCCGAAAGCTACTGAAGAGCCTGTGAAACAGGATAAAGATGTCAAATTGAAGACACTTCCTACACAAACACATCCCGATTGGACTAAATCCGTACACAAAAAGAAAAAAAGGAACCTGATGATTGCAGCATCATTTGGCTCCGGTGTCGGCAGTTCGTCTGCCACCATCACACCCAGATCGCGCACTTACAGATATCAGGAATTGGTTGATGTGCCAACTACAGTGGGCAGGGTACTTACACCCAATGATTTCAGAAACAAAGAATACTTACCACCCTTATCTACTGAATTGAATGTCAGAGTACCCGTGAGTAATATTTTTGCTTTGGAAAGTGGCGTAGTGTATAACTATTTACAAACGCGTTTGAGTGGCAGCCCCATGGGTGAAGCCAACAAGGCAGCTATTGATTTGCATTATCTTGGAATACCGGCAAACTTGGTGACTTCCTTGTTGCAAACCAATCATTGGGAAATATACATATCTGCCGGAGGTATGTTGGAAAAAGGGCTGAGAACAGACTTCAGGCAATACCAGCAAGTAGAAGATGCCCGGGTCAAGAGTGTGGCAAGCACAGAAATTAACGGTTTGCAATGGTCGCTCAATGGAACTGTTGGTGTTAGCTATGCCATACACAAGCATGTTTCCCTGTTTTTTGATCCGAAGGTGGCATACTATTTCGAAAACGAACAACCGTACAGCATTCGTAAAGAATTGCCTGTTTTGATTAGCTTGAACACAGGACTGAGAATGTCCCTGTAAAGATTCTACCATAAAACTTGAAATTTTTCTGCAATAGTTTAAAGAAATAATGATAATTCTTAAATAAGATAGTCTGACAATCCGGGCTATCTTATTTTTTTATACATTTGCAGCCGAATGATTAATTCTGTAACAATGAAGCGCATTCAAATCATCAATGGTCCTAACCTGAACTTGTTGGGCAAAAGAGAACCGTCTGTGTATGGCAATCAATCTTTTGAAGTCTATTTTGACGAACTGAAAACCAAATATCCTCAAGTTGAATTGTCTTATTTCCAATCAAACGTAGAAGGAGAAATTGTCAATAAACTACATGAGGTAGGATTTGATTTCGATGGCATCATTATCAACGCAGGAGCTTATACCCACACCTCAATTGCTATTGCCGACGCTATCCGCGCGATAAAAACGCCGGCAATCGAAGTCCATATTTCCAATGTGTATCAACGAGAAGCTTATCGGCACTCTTCTTATCTCTCCGAAGTTTGCAAGGGATGTATCCTTGGATTTGGATTAGACTCATACCGATTGGCTATCGAATCTTTTTTATAAATATTATATGACAAAAGCCACAAAAATTGTTGCGACCATCAGCGATAAACGTTGTGATGAGGCTTTTATACGTGCCTTATTTGAAGAAGGCATGAATGTGGTTCGAATGAATTCCGCTCATCTTGAACGAGAAGGATTCTTAAAAATCATCAACAATGTACGGGCAGTCAGCAAGCATATTGCATTATTGATTGACACTAAAGGACCGGAAGTCCGCACGACAGTTGCAGAGAATGATCACATCGAAATACAAGCAGGTGATACCGTAAAAGTAAAAGGTGATCCCAACGGCATATCCGTACAAGGAAAGATATATGTCAGTTATCCTCACTTCGTTCGCGATTTGCACATAGGAGATGATATTTTAATTGATGACGGAGAGATTGATTTAAAAGTTGAATCCAAAGCGGGAGGTTATGTAATTTGCACGGCACGTAACGATGGAATATTGGGAAGTCGTAAAACCGTAAATGTACCGGGTGTACGCATCAATTTACCTTCATTGACTGAAAAAGACAGGCGGAACATCCTTTTTGCCATTGAGCAGGATCTTGATTTTATTGCCCATTCATTTGTGAGGAATAAGCAAGACATCATTGATATTCAACAAATATTGAATGAACACAACAGTCAGATTAAAATCATTGCCAAAATTGAAAATCAGGAAGGTGTTGACAATATTGACGAAATACTTGAACATGCATATGGTGTGATGATTGCCCGCGGCGACTTGGGAATTGAAGTGGCACAAGAAAAAATCCCCGGTATTCAGCGTAAACTGATCCGTAAATGTGTGCGTGCCAAAAAACCGGTTATTGTTGCTACGCAAATGTTGCATTCGATGATTCATAATCCGAGACCAACCCGTGCTGAAGTAACCGATGTTGCCAATGCTATTTATTACCGCACTGATGCACTGATGCTTAGTGGTGAAACTGCCCAAGGGAAATATCCGGTTGAAGCTGTCAGGACTATGGCAAGCATTGCCAGAGAATCAGAAAAAACCAAATCGGTTGAAAATAACATTCCAATTCCCATTGACAAACATGATATAACTTCCTTTTTAAGCAATGCAGCAGTAGAAGCCAGCTTTCAGCTCGAGACAAAAGCTATTATTACAGATACTTACAGCGGTCGCACCGCACGATATTTAGCGGCTTATAGAGGTGCTGTTCCGGTGGTGGCTATTTGCTATCACGAGCGTTCAACTCGTGAGTTGGCTCTTTCCTATGGAGTTAATCCGTTCTACCAGGAAGGAACCGGCAATACACAACAATATTTTATCGAAGCCCTTCAACATATGTTGAAATGGGGTTGGATTCAACGGGATAACCTTGTTTGCTATCTGAGCGGAAGTTTTGGAGAAGGCTTTGGAACGACTTTCTTAGAGGTGAATAATGTAAACAAGATACTTGAATCCCGGGACAAATACTTATTGCCGAATTTTGAGTAGCAATCATCTGTTGCCATCTACAGAAACAAGTCAAGATAATTTAACATATTAAAAATAATCATAGCCTTAAAATCTTCCCAAAAGGAAGATTTTGAAGTTTAAACTTGAGCAATGAAACGATTAATAATTTTCACCATTTTTTCCGTAATTCTCTTTCCCTCCTTCGCTTTACAAACCATTCGAGGTCGCATTGTTGATGGAAATTCGCAAAAACCACTGGATTTTGTCAATGTAGTTTTGATAAAAGAAACAGATGTTACCCCGGCTGCAGGAGTTGTATCTGATGAAAAAGGCAGGTTTGAGCTTCTTAATATTCCCAGTGGAAATTATCTGTTACGCATCAGTTTTGTGGGTTACAACACGATTGAAATACCGCTAAAAGTTAGTGATAAAGCTCTGGATATGGGTTTGATCAAGTTAATGGAAGACAGTAAATCTTTGTCGGAAATCGAGGTAGTAGGACAAGGCACACAGATGCGTTTTGAGATTGATAAAAAAGTCTTTTCCGTAGATCAAAACATAGCTTCTGCCGGAGGTTCGGCAACGGAAATTCTACAAAATATACCTTCCGTAGATGTGGATAACGAAGGTAATATTTCTTTGCGCAACAGTTCCAACGTGGAAGTTTGGATCAATGGGAAGCCATCCGGTTTGACAGAAGAAAACAGGGCACAAATCTTACAGCAAATGCCTGCTGAAAGCCTTGAGTCCGTTGAAATTATGACCAATCCATCAGCCAAATACAATCCTGAAGGAACATCCGGCATCATCAACTTAGTCATGAAGAAGGACAGAAAAGGTGGTTATTACGGCAGTGTTTCATTAGGTACGATGTGGTCACAGGGTTCAACGCCAGGCTACAACGCCGGCGTGAACCTAAACTATAACAGCGGAAAGTTTGATGCGTACCTTAATATGGGTTTCCGGCGAATGAATTTTTTAGGAGGTGGACAAACCGATCGCTATACCTTAAACAATACGGACACCATGACCGTATTACAGCAATCCAATCAAAATAGCTTTGGATATCAGGGCTTGTTTACCCGCGCCGGTGTGGATTATCACATCAATGACAAACACACCATTGGCTTATCAGGCTTTGGCATGATAGGCGCAGGGGGCGGCACCACTAATTTCAGCTACACTTTGACAGATTGGTTATCAGGCAATACTTTAAGGGATTATACGCGTGAAAACATTAGCACCAATAAACGTCCGGGCATGAATTTGAGCTTGGATTATAAATGGGACATAGATGCCAATGGTTCTAATTTGATGTCAAGTTTGTCTTATTCCAATTTCAATATGAAAAGCAATGAGACTTATTTACAGCAGGAAAAAAATACGGAAGATACCACAGCCTACATGGTTCAGTACCACCAGGGACAAAATAAACAATGGCAATATAAATTAGATTACACACAAAAGTTTTCAGAAAACGACCGCCTGGAAGCGGGTTGGCAAAGTACCCTACAAGACCGCTTTGGTCCTAATACAGCCGAAGATTTTTTAAAAAATCAGCCTTTATATTCCTACTACAATGAATTTAAGTATAATGAACAGATACATGCAGCTTATGTAACTTACGGCAGCAGAATTAAAAATTTAAGTCTGCAAGGAGGCTTAAGAACCGAGTATTTCCGGCGTCATCCCATCAATGAAACTAAAGATAACACCGGACAAACGCAAAGGGTTGATTACGGAGCAAAAGAAGAATGGCAGTTCTTCCCCAGTTTTTTTGCCTCTTATACCTTACCTAAAAACAATGAGATCCAGTTGAATGCAAGCCGGAGGGTCAGTCGCCCGCGTGGTCGTTATATCAATCCTTTCCGCAATTACTCCGACTCAACCAATATCAGTTACGGTAACCTGGAACTATCTCCTGAATACTCTTCGGTGATGGAATTGAACTACCTGAAGTTATGGGATAACCACTCTATTTCTTCAAGTATTTATTATAGATTTACAGACAATGTGATAGAACGGGTGAGCTTTATGAACGGGCAGGTTATGGAAAGCTCTTATATGAATGTTACCAAATCATCAAATACCGGAATGGAGTTCGTGGTAAAAAATAATTTATTTAAGATGCTTAATCTCACCTCTTCTTTAAACTTGTATTACAATAAATTAAATGCCTCTACTTACAATAACCCATATGATACCTCTATTGTGATTACAACACCCGAACAAAAAAATTTCACGTGGAGCGCGAGGGTGATGGCTAATGTTATTTTTGGAAAAAATACTTACGGTCAGTTGACAGGTTACTATTCAGCACCGCGACTGATTGCTCAAGGCAAACAAACTGCTTCCTACGCCGTGGATTTGGGGTTGCGACAAAGTTTTTTCAACAGGAAATTAAGTTTGAATTTTTCGGTGCGTGATATTTTCAACACCCGTAAAAGAAGCTCCGTGACTTGGGGCGATAACTTCTATCAACGATCGGAAAGTTATTTCTCCGGCAGGATGATAGGGCTGACTGCCACATGGAATTTCGGAAATATGATGCCTAAAAACAACATGAAAATGCGGGAGAGAGGTGAAGGTGAAGGTGAAGATGAATTTGACCTGGAAGGAGGTTTTGGAGCAGATTGATGTGTATAATTTAATTTTTTTGCTTCACACAACTGTCCTTAGAATATTAATTTGTAAGTTTTAAAAAACCGTTGTATCTTTGCACCGCTTTAAAAAAGACATTCTGTCCCATGGTGTAATGGTAGCACTACAGATTTTGGTTCTGCCTGTCTAGGTTCGAATCCTGGTGGGACAACAAAAGTAAAAATTAAATTCCTGATTATCATTCTGATAGTCAGGGGTTTTTATTTTACTCCATTTTTTCTTGCATTTGCTACTTAATTAATTGACAAATTTATTTTTAAATTGTTAAAAATCTAGTATTTTTGTTACACCTATGATTCCAGATGCAAACAAATGTGTTGTAATGAAATTTTAAGCGATGGAGAAGGCTAGTAACAAACTCAAAGCATTCAATGATATTTATAACAGCAGTTATAGAAAATGTTTTGCCTTTGCTAAATCATATGTACACCGCAATGAAGTAGCAGATGATATAGCCTCTGAAAGCATGGTGAAGCTTTGGGAACAATTTGACACAATTGATAATATCCAGAATATTCAGGCATTTCTACTTACAATTGTAAAAAATTTATGTTTAAACTACCTGCATCGGGAACAATTAAAACTCCAGACACACGATAAGATATTTAACAGCGCATTACGTGAAATTGAACTGAGAATTACCTCCCTGGAATCCTGCAATCCGGAAGTTTTATTCTCAAAAGAGGTCAGTTTGATCTTCGAAAAAACATTAGCTGAATTTCCAGAACAAACACGTAAGGTTTTCGAGATGAGTCGTATTGAATATATGTCTAACAAAGAGATTGCCGAAGCGCTTGGAATTACAGTTAAAGGAGTAGATTATCACATCTCAAAAGCTATCAAAAAACTGAAAATCTCATTGAAAGATTACTTACCCGCACTGCTTTTTTTATTATACTAAATAATTTTTACACATTTCTTTATTTTTTTACTAGTGATACTCCTCTTTCAATTGTCTATATATACAAGAGGAGATTTTTTTTGTGTTTGCCAAACACGTAACTCCATTAATACAACATGCAATGAATCAGAAATTAATAGAAAAATACCTCAAAGGAGAAACATCGGCATTTGAGAATGATCAAATTCTTGAATGGATTGAAGCCAGTCATGAGAATCGAAAACTTTTTATGCAACAACGCAGAATTTATGATGCAATTATCTGGCATGACAATAATACAAATTCTCACCAGACTTTCATCTACACAAAAAGAAACAGAATGAAATCAATTGTTGTCAGATGGATGCAAATAGCTGCTGTTATAGCATTAATTATTGCAGGAACCTGGTTTATGAAACAACAGTCATCAAATTCATCAGATGTATTATTTACACAGTCAATTGAAGTCCCTTTAGGGCAAAGGGTCAATCTTACTCTGTCCGATGGCACAAAGGTATCCTTAAACTCTAACTCAAAACTTCATTTTCCATCAACATTCTCAGGAGATAAACGAGTAGTTGTACTTGACGGGGAAGGGTATTTTGAAGTTAAACACCAAGATGACAAACCTTTTTTTGTAATAACAGAGAAATACGACATCAAGGTATTGGGTACAACTTTCAATGTATTGGCATATAATAACTCTGACATTTTTGAAACTTCATTGCTGGAAGGGTTGGTGAGTATTAAAGATAAAAATTCAAAAAACAGTACTTACTTACAATCCAATAATAAGGTTACTTTAAAAACTGATAAACTTGATTACAACCCAACTGGAAAGTGAAGATGATTTCTTATGGAGAATTGGAATATATGTATTTAAGAATGAATCACTTGTAGATGTATTTAAGAAATTGGAACAATATTATCAGGTACAGATCCAGGTGAAAAACAAGCAAGTTGCCTCACATATGTGTACCGGAAAATTTAGTCAAAAGGAAGGCATTGAACATATAATAAAAGTATTACAAAAAGCCAGTGGGTTCCAATATAAGAGAGATGAAGAGCGCAACATAATTACAATCTTATAATTAATTTGACATCATAATTGTGCATGATGTAAACCGATTTCTAGCATAATCATAATATATTAACCTTTAATTCATGTAAAATGACAAAGATTAAACGTCCTTTTTTAAATTTCTCAAGTTTGAGAAATTATTTACCAAGAATTATAAAAGTTTTTTTTACCGGTATTGCGTGGATAGTGGCGACTCATCTTATGGCGTCAACTGCGGCACAAAAAAATGTAACTTTCGACTTGAAGGATGTACCCCTGAAGACAGTTATATTTGAAATTGAAAGACAAACCGATTTTTTATTTGTCTTTGATGAACAGATTATTGATATTAATATGATTGTTAACGTGAAGGCTAACGATGAAAGTGTAGAACAGGCGTTAACAAAAGCTCTCCAAAATACAGATGTGAGTTTTACAGTTGAAGGTCGGAACATTGTACTTAAAAAAGCTTCAACACAAATAAGTAGTCCCGGGAATGTAATACAAAAACAAAAGTATACCATTACAGGGATTGTAACCGATTATGATGGAGAGCCAATTATCGGAGCAACTATCAGGATTAAAAGCAGTGATCAGGGTACAATCACTAATTTCAACGGGATGTTTGAATTAGAAGTTGTTCGGGATAATATACTTCATATTTCTTATATTGGATACACTGCTCTCGATTATAAAATTACCAATCAGAAAAATGTTGTGATCCAACTCAGAGAAGAAGTAAAAGCTTTGGAAGAGATAGTTGTTGTCGGATATGGTTCATTGAAACGTGGGGATATTACCAGTTCAATATCAAGTTTGAAACGGGAAGATTTCTTACAGGGAGATATATCCTCACCTTTATCACTGGTTAAAGGTAAAGTTGCCGGCTTAATAATAAACACCATAGGAGGTGATCCTACGAAAGATAATGGTGGCGTACAGATGATGCTGCGTGGAGTCTCCAATCTATCCGGGAATCAACAGCCTCTTATTGTCGTGGATGGTATTGCAGGTGCATCGCTCGCAACAATCTCACCGGATGATGTTGAATCCATTGATATATTAAAAGATGGTTCTGCAGCGGCAATTTATGGTACACGAGGAAATAATGGGGTTATTATTGTCACAACGAAAAAAGGAGTAAGTGAAGGAAAAAGTAAGGTAAATGTAACTTACCATGGCTACGCTTCATATGAAACAATTGCGAATAGAATTGATATGTTTAATGCAAGTGAATTTTTAAGTATTCCGGAAGTTACAGCAGGAAAGGCACTAAATGCTGTGACAGACTTAAAGCACGATACTGACTGGTTTAACGCCATTTATCAAACACCGATCAATCAAAATCACAACATTTCAATACGTTCCGGTGATGCGATGTCAAATGTTGTTCTATCAGTTAATTATTTAGAACAAGAAGGTATCCTTAAAAACTCAGGAAAAGACCAGTTAAGAATGCGTCTGGCAACCAATCAAAGTGTATGGGAGGGTAAACTTCGTTTCTTTGGTAGTGCAGTTGGTACTATTGTCAATTCATCTTATGTAAATCCATCAATTTATTACAACACCTTACTTGTCAATCCAACAGCTGCAGCAAGAGATTCTGTAACTAATTATTCGTACACTTTTTTCCAGGATGCGAATAATCCTGTTCAGGAACTAAATGAAAAAACGACGGACACCAAATGGAATCGTTTTTCACTCAATGGGAAGGTGACATTAGAGCCCATCAATGATTTAAACATCTCAACCGTGGGTAGTATTGAACGCTTTCAACATATAGAAGGTGTATTTGCTACGTATGAGTATTTCAATGGAGACACGCGGAATGGCGAGGTGTGGAGGAATACAAAATTTGATGAATTAAAAACCTTTGAGCTTTTAGCAGATTATAGTTTTACTATCAATCAATCACACAAAACAACTATGTTGATGGGTTATAGTTATCAGGAACATAATTGGGAAGGCTTTAATTTGTATAACTATGACTACCCAACCGAGTTGCTCAGCTATAATAAACCGGGTTTGGGACTAGCACTTAAAGAGGGTAATGCCGGAATGGATGGCTACAAAGCCAAATCAAAACTTATTTCCGGATTTGCCCGCGTAAACTATTCATTTGAAAATAAATATATTGCATCATTGAGTGTTCGAAGAGAGGGTTCAACAAAATTTGGAACCAATAATAAGTGGGGAACCTTCCCTTCTGTTTCAGTGGGTTGGAATATTTCAAACGAATCTTTCCTGAAAGATGTTGAATGGTTGGACAATCTGAAAGCCCGTTTTGGTTATGGCATTACAGGTGCCGAGCCTAACAATGTTTATTTATCAATTAACAGATATTCCTATTCAAATCCTGTGTTGTCGGACGGGAGCTGGATATGGAGTGTGGGTCCAAGCGTAAACAACAACCCGGATCTTCGATGGGAAACTAAAAAGGAGTTGAATTTTGGAATTGATTACAGTTTATTTCATGGACGTTTTTCCGGAAGTGTTGATTTATACAATCGCAGAACAGATGACTTGATCTATACTTACCAAGTTCCTGTTCCACCAAATCTTGTATCTGATATTTATGCCAATGTGGGTTCTATTACAAACTCCGGTGTTGAATTTCTTATTTCAGGCATACCGGTGCAAACAAAGAATTTCAGTTGGAATATAGCAACAAACTTTTCTTTCAATAAGAACATGCTGACAAAATTATCAAATGAGATGTATCAGCGTGATTTTCTGGAACTTGGTGCTACCGGTGCCCCAATACAAAAAAGTACGCACATAGTTCGTGAGGGTGAGCCCATCGGAAATTTCTTTGGATGGAAGTCTGCTTCTATTGCTGATGATGGTTCAAAATGGCTTGATGCAGAAGGAAATCCTATCACCATGGAAAACAGTAAGCGTGAAATATTAGGGAACGGTATTCCAAACTTTTTTTATGGAATTTCATCCTCATTCAGATACAAAGCTTTTGATGCTTCTTGCTCATTAAGGGGTGTTGGGGGTTTCCAAATATTGAATCAATACAGGATGTTGCATGAAACATTTATGGAAGGAGGAAATCAAAACTACCCGAAGACAATTCTCAACAAACCTTATGGCGTGGATACTTATGTGTATACGGCACCTTCTTATGTAAGTTATTTTGTAGAAAACGGAGATTATTTGAAGTTGGATAATGTCACACTGGGATATTCCATACCTTTTAAAAAGTATATTGAAAATCTCAGATTCTACATCTCTGGTTTAAATCTTTACACATTCACAAAATATTTGGGTATTGATCCTGAAGTAAACATTTTAGGACTTTCTCCGGGTATTGATCAAATTGGGGGTATTTACCCTTCAACCAGGTCAATATCAGTGGGAGTTCAACTTAGCTTATTTTAATATTTTAAAAAGTATTGTATCATGAAAAAGATTTTAAGCATAATTTCAATCATATTTGTCACGCTTTCCTCTTGTTTGGATTTGACGGAAGAAGTATATGATCAGCTTGATGGAGATAAATTTTTAATCACATTAACCGATCGTGACATGCAATCGGTTACTGCCCAGGTATATGGCGATTACCGTGTGCTTTTTGCAGGTTTCAATGCACATAAAACCGGATGTTGGTTTTACACATCAGAAGAAACTGCCGATATTCAGATTACACCAAGAAGAGGTGGAGCCTGGTATGACGGAGGAGTATTTGAACGTCTCAATGGTCATGTTTGGACTGTTGATGACCAGTTGATTTTGGGACCCTGGAGGCAATTTTATGAAGGCGTGAATAACTGCAATAGATTAATATATTTATTTGAAGATACTACTTTGAATGTAGATGCTGAAAAACGTGTGAATCTTCTTTCGGAATTGAAAACAGCTCGTGCTTTTTGGTATTATTGTCTGATCGATTTTTATGGAAATGTTCCACTCGTTACTTCCTATAATGTCCCTGAAGGTTACTTACCAAGTACAGTTTCCCGTGACTCTGTATTTCGGTTTTGTGCAAATGAAATTAATGAAGCCATTCCAAACCTCCCTGAAGATGGCTACGGAAAATGGAATAAATATGCAGCCACACACCTGTTGGCCCGTTTGTATCTTAACTCCGAAGTGTGGACAGGAGTTCCGGAATGGAACAAAGTAGATAGTTTGTGCAAAATAATTATGAATTCAAAGAAGTACTCCTTAGATGCTGAATATAAAAATATATTTACAACAAATAATGAGTACTCTCCGGAAATCATTTTTGCAATACCGAATGATGAAATTTACCATAACGGTGCGCCTTTCTTACCTCATCTTTGGTCTTTCCACTGGAAAACATACTCTCATCTGATGACAGAAACCAAATATTGGGGAGGTATGTGTGGAGAACCTGCATTTATTGATTCTTACCATGCTGACGATACACGAAAAGCTAAATCCTGGTTGTGGGGTCAACAATATGATAATCTGGGTGCTTTTGGTAAAAAAGGAGATCCGTTGCTTTGTGAGGGATGGCGTCCGGATGATGCCGGAAAATTATTGGACTACCAAAACAAGTTTACGCCTAACTCCCAAGGGGTTGGAGAACATGAAGGTTATCGCATGTTTAAATACGAAGTGAAACCCGGAGCAAAACCATGTCTGAGTAATGATTTTGTTTTATTTCGGTACGCTGATGTATATTTTATGAGGGCTGAAGCATTGTGGCGAAAAAACAACAAAGTAGCTAATTCAATGGTTACGGGACTGCTGAATGAAGTTAGAAAAAGATCATTTAATGATTACCGGGGTGATAAGGTATTGTTAGGATTTCAATTGAACGACGACAGATTTTTAAAAGAATATGCCTGGGAATTTTGTCAGGAAGGTCATAGGCGTCAACAACTAATCAGGTTTAATAAATTTACAACTTACACATGGATGGGGCATGATAGCAGTGAACCTCACAGAGTTCTTTTTCCAATACCATATCAGGAGATCATTGCCAATCCAAACTTGATACAAAATGACGGTTATTAATAAAACAAATAAATTGAAAGATAAAACACTTCACTTAGTACTGCTCATTTTTCTATTGGTGAGCTGTAATGTCAGAGCGACAGAGCCTTCACAACAGTTGGAGCTGTCCAGGGATGAGTATTACGACAAAACGCTGGCATGTATTATAGGACATATCGGTGGCTTCTTGAGTGGTTTTGAGTTTGTAAACTCAGAAGGAGGACAGCCATATGTAGGTTTACCGGATGATTGGTTTTCGATGTGTTACGGTCCGTATGGAGGTGGACCCAAGCGGGGAAGTGCAGGTGAAAATGTTGTTATTGCACACGGCGAAATCAGACAGGACGATGATTATCACGTAGATTTTTTCAATCAATTGATTTTCAATCAGAGTGCTGATTTGCCAACTTCGCTTGACATACAGAGACTTTGGAAATATCATCAGGTAAGAGACTGGGGAGGAGGTGCAAAAGCAATGGAGATAATGAATATGTATGATTTTATTCCTCCCTTTACCGGTCAACTTGAATATGGGAATATCTTTTCCTGGTGTACAGAACCTTATATCGAAAATGAAACAGTAGGTTGTGTAGCTCCGGGTATGCCACAAACTGCTGATATGCTAACCAATCGGTTTGCATTAACAACAGGAGAATACGAGTCAGTTATTTGGGCACGTTTTTTTGGTGTTATGTATTCAGTCGCATATTTCGAAAATGATGCAGTTACTGCTATGAAAAAAGCATCCGCAATGCTCCCGGCATGGAGTTATGCAAGGTTTATGTACGAAAAAGCACTTGAATTGCATCAGAAGCACCCTGATGACTGGAGAACTGCAGCCAGAGAAATGACTCAGTATGGACGTCATATTTACAGATTGGACAATGTACATGTTGCTTATGATATCAATGGCGGTTTTACGGTACTGTCCATTCTTTATGGAAATAATAATTATTATGAAAGCATTAAGATTGCCTCTTTAATAGGTTATGATAGTGATTGTACTGCAGCAACTGTAGGTGGGTTATTGGGTATTATCAAAGGAATGGATGGAACTGACCCTGTTGTAAAACAAGTTGTATATAAAAATGGTGAGGGGGTATTAGTCAACGATGGAACATATGTACCTTACATAAAAAGAAATTATCCGGAAAGGCAGAAGTTTACAGATATTGCAAAATTATATCAGCAAAATATGGAACGGGTAATACTTGAACGCGGAGGTTCAGTTCTTCAGGATAAGTATCTGATAAAAAGTGAAGCTGTAAAACCTGGGTCTGACGTTGTAATTCCTAACAGAGATTTTGAAGATGACTATATTGAGGTACACAAAGAATTTACAAACGGTGCTCAGGGTGGAGTGGATAAGATTCAAAGCTTCTCTCCGCATTCCGGTAATAGAACAGCCAGAATCCTGGCAAATCAGGAAGGAGCATCGGGGAAGGTGTTCCTCAAAACAGAAAATTTGATCGTAGGTAAGACCTATAAAGTCGGCGGATACCTTGTAGCAAAAGGAGAAAACAGAGCGTCATTTTTTGTGCAAAACGGCAATCGGTTTTTAACTTCTTCAACGTTTAACAATGATAGTGATTGGTATTACCGGAATATTAGATTTACAGCGACTGATACCATTGCAGATTTCGGCTTATTTGTTCCCCCGATAAAAGCCGGATTATTTAATGCTTACCTTGATGACATTACAATAGATGCATGCATTCAAAGTACATTGTTTGCAAAAGAAGCTGAAATATTAGCTGATCAGTCATATTTATGCACCGCTGTGCAGTCTGAAAACTTGAATGCCTCTCAAAACGGATATCTTTCTGTACAAAAGGCAGGAAAAATAAAAGGTATCTCTGTTGATGCGAATCAGAGTGGTGAACATCTGATGCGTATCCGCTTTTCAAACACCTCCGGTAGTGTCGTAACTGCCAGGGTTATGAGTATGCCTGATGCACAAGCTAAGTTTCCATTTTATATTACCGGTGATCAACCTTATTTTGAAGAAAATATAGTTGAAGTTCCCATACATTTAAAAAATGGAACCAATCAACTGTCCATAGAACAATTTTCGGGGGATATACTGATTGATAAAATTGAAATTGTTGCTGACAGTTCACATTTTCTGACTTCAAATTCCGACACATCAGGAACAATCAATATACATAAGGAACCCTTTTTGGTTAAAGTATATAGTTCCGGAAACAAGCTGATCATTGAACAGGATGAATATGGATATTCACAGGGCATCATAAGATCACTTGACGGTAAGTTCCTTGTGAATTTAAGACTCTATCCTTACAAAGCAAGCTATAATCTGCCAAATCTTGAAAACGGGATATATCTTATTTCGTTATTGGGTAAAGCAGGGAAGAAAACATTGAAATTTATGAATAATAAAATTTATTAATAATTAAAATTTATCAGTATGAGAAAAATTACATTTTTAATTCTAATTCTATTTTCTGCCATTATATGCGCAGAAAATATTCAGATTTTTGATTTTGAAACGGACTTTCCCTCTACCTGGGGTACAAATGGGAATCCAACCAACGATCAGTTCAATGAAGACTCTGTGAATTTTACACTTGCTCCTAATCCTGATAAAACAGGTATCAATACATCAGATCAGGTTGGAAAATTTTGCAGGCTACAAAGCGGACAGTGGTGGGCTTATGCCTGGTTCACATTTAATCAGATTAGTATTGAAGCTACTGTTAGTCAACCAAAGTATGTACACGTAAGCATTTACAAGCCTGTTGTTTCCAGGGTGACTTTACAAATGAGAGACGCGAATGGAAGTAATGTGTATAATACAGGAGAGATACATAACGACAAACAAACCGCCGCGAATGTATGGCAGGAATTTGTATTTAAAATTACTAAATCAGGAAACATCGGATTTATCGCCATTAAACCGGATTTTGTAAACGCACCGGTATCATCCCGATTATCCGGTGATATTGATATTTATATTGACAATATTTATATCAATGACGATCCTACTCCACTTGGGGAGGCCTCTTACGGAGTCTATCAGGGAAATTTACCGGAAAATTTTGAAGGAGTGCACACATTGTTAAATCCGGTCACTTATGCCGGTGACAGATTTGGATCATTTATTCAATCTTTCTCACCAACTGATGTAACCGTAGTTGATAATCCGCTCAAAGTGGGTAATTTATCTGACAAATGCGGCATGTTTGTCCGGAAAAAAGACGGACCCTGGAATGCAGGTTTTTATGTGATCCCTACTTCACCCATGACAATTGATGCTACTAATAAATATTTTCACATGATGGTATATAAGACCATGGAGTCGAACATAAATATTAAACTTGAAGAAGGATCACCTGTTGCCAATACGGGTGACATTGTTGTTGCTCCGGCTGCATCGGATGTTAATAAATGGACTGATTATGTTTTTGAAATCCCCTCAGCAAAATATGGTACGTACAGCAAAATAGCAATCTTCCTGGACTTTATGCAAACTCCGGCTCCATCAGAGCGTTTTTCAGAAAATCAGCTAATTTATTTTGATAATATAGAAATCAACAACAGCCCTGACTTAAGAATTGGTGACATTGGCACAGGATTAACCGGCCTTAATACTGACAATAAAATCAAGGCCTGGAAAGATATGGAAGGAAATATTCGCATCGTGAATAACGATGATGTAGAATCTGTTGTTCGTCTTTTTGATATTGTTGGCAAACAAGTACAATCATTACAGGTAAAACCCGGAGAATCTGTCATAGCAACCGATGGATTACAAGGTATTTATATTTTAAAAACAGCATCTCAGCAAATCAAAATTTCACTCTGATGCATTGTTTTTCTTATTAAACAGAGAAAATAATTTATTATCGTCAAAAAATTAAGCATTATGAGAAAACTATCATTATTCTTATTATTGGCTTCATTCACATTATTTGTGAAGGGAGAAGAAATTGTGATTCAAAATTTTGAGTCCGGATTTTCAGGGAAATGGGGCACAAACGGGAATATTGGAAATACGGCAGATGAAAATCATGAGAATTTTGCCATTGTAGATAATCCCAATAAAAGCGAAATTAACACCTCCGATAAGGTAGGTAAATTCCATCGTTTACAATCCGGTAATTGGTGGGCATTAGCCTGGTTTGAATTCAATGCAATTGAAATAACAGCCTCATTAAGTCAGCCTAAGTATTTACACATCAGCGTGTATAAGCCAATTGCTTCAACTGTGTGTGTACAGTTGAAAGATAAAATATACGAACCGACTTATAATACAGGGGAGCTTAAAAATGATAAGCAAATCAAAATAAACGAATGGCAAGACCTTGTATATAAGATCACTAGTTCGGGTACTTTTTCTTTAATGGAAGTGAAACCTGATTTCGTAAATTCTCCTCCTCTTTCTGAAAGATTGACCGGAGATATAGACATCTATTTTGATAATATCGTAATTAACGATGACCCAACACCATTAGGAGAAGAACCAGAACCTCTTCCCGAATTCAAAGGGAAACTGCCTGAAGGATTTGAAGGTGAAAATACATTAATTGATCCGGTGTTTTACGGTGAGCGTTTCGGTTCATTTGGACAAACGGGTGCTGCTACCGACCTGACTGTAGTCGACAACCCTGCAAAAGTAGGGATTAACACGACCAACAAAGTCGCCAAATTTGTGCGTAAAGTCGATGGTAATTGGTGGGCAGGCGTATATATGATCCCATTGAACCCCATGGTGATTAATGAAAACAACAAATATTTTCATATCATGGTATATCGTGAATCCGATCCTACGCCTTTAAGCTTAAAGCTTGAAAAGAGTGGTGGCAATACCGGAGATATTGTATTAGATGGTAATGTTGCCGGCACATATGACTGGGTTGATTATGTTTTTGAAGTCCCGGCCGAAAAGTATGACACTTACGATAAAATTGCTTTTATGCCTGATTTTGTACAGGATCCGGCACCTGCTGAAAGATTTTTTGAAGATGCTTTGATTTACTTTGATGCATTGGAAATTAACAATGATCCTAACCCGAGAACTTCTGCTGAAATTAGTGGGTTATTTACACCCGCAGCTCGTAAGCTTTCATCCTGGTATGATGGAAATGGCAATATTCAAATTCGTCTTCCTCAACATGCACAAAACTGTACAATTGAATTAGTGAACGCTACAGGACAACTGATAAAGAGTACTATTTCCAAACAACACGAACATAATGTCACTATATCAGCTAACGGTGTTCGTGGATTTGTGCTTGTTAAACTTACAACAGCTTCCGGCGAGGTGTATACCTCAAAGCTAGCGCTGTAAGATTATATTTTATACATCAATACAATAACCTTAGCATTGATAGCTGAATTATCAATGCTAAGGTTGAAATTTAAAGTTATCCATCAAAATACAACCCCAAAATGAAACATTACACAATACCACTATTATTGACATTAATTTTATTTTCCTGTCAAAACAAAGAGGAAAGTCTATACCAAAATAATCGTACTCCACTCACCAAAAACGCATTTATTGAATTACCCATAGGTTCCATACAGGCTGAAGGTTGGTTGAAAGAAAGACTTATCAGACAAAAAAATGGTTTAACCGGTAATCTGAATGAACTATACCCATTAGTTATGGGTGATTCAAATGGGTGGTTAGGCGGTGATGGTGACCAATGGGAACGGGGTCCGTATTGGATTGATGGTTTACTCCCACTGGCTTATATCCTGGACGATTCGGATCTGAAAGCCAAAGTACAAAGATGGATTGAGTGGACGCTAAACAGCCAGCGGGAAGACGGCTATTTTGGTCCGCAAATAGCATATCCGAATGACATACCGGGTGTACAACGTGATAATCCGGATGATTGGTGGCCTAAAATGGTTATGCTGAAAGTTTTGCAACAGTATTATTCAGCAACCAATGACGAACGCGTGATACCATTCATGACACGTTACTTTCATTATCAACTAAAAGAGTTACCTGAGAAGCCTCTGGACTTTAAAACATTTTGGCCAAGATATCGTGGCGGAGATAACCTGATGATTGTCCTGTGGCTTTATAATATTACCGGCGATAAAGCATTGCTTGAATTGGCTGACATCATTTATGAGCAGACATTTGATTATGTAAATACATTCAAAACCAAAAACTGGTGGGCTACCGGTAGCATGCATTGTGTAAATCTGGCCCAGGGACTCAAAACCCCGGCAATTTATAGTCAATATAAAAACAAAGCAGCATATCTGGAAGTTTTGAAATCCGGTTTTAATGATATAAAAACATACCTGGGCTATCCGCACGGTGGCTTTGGAGGAGATGAGGCGTTACACGGTAACAATCCAACGCAAGGAACAGAATTGTGTACTTTGGTTGAATATATGTTTTCACTTGAAAAAATGCTTCAGATCTCAGGAGACTTAGATTATGCTGAACATATTGAAAGATTGGCTTTTAATGCGCTTCCTGCACAAACTGATGATCATTACATGAATCGTCAGTACTTCCAGCAAACCAATCAGGTGTGCGTAACAAAACACGTACGTAACTTTGACGTCAATCATGCCGGCAATGATGTGTTGTTTGGACTGCTAAACGGCTATCCATGTTGTACAGCTAACATGCATCAGGGCTTTCCCAAGTTTGTACAAAATCTGTGGTATGCTACATCAGATAATGGTCTGGCAACTGTACTCTTTTCTCCTTCCAGTGTTCAAGCAAAAGTCGGAGATGGTACATTGGTAAAGATTACGGAAAAAACAGACTATCCGTTCACCGAAGATATTTTGTTTATCGTTGAAACTGAAACGCCTGTAAAATTTCCGTTTTACATCCGAATCCCATCCTGGTGTAAAAATCCTGTCATAATAATTAACACCGAAATGCAGGAAATTGATGCTGATAACGGATTGATCTGTATCAATCGTACATGGGAAAATGCAGATCAAGTTGCAGTTTCTTTCCCAATGCAAGTAACATTAACAAAATGGTACGAACGATCAGTAGCTGTTGAAAGAGGACCGCTCGTTTACGCATTGAAAATGGAAGAAAACTGGACTAACAAACCTTTTGTTGGAGAAGATGCCAAATGGCACGGCACAAATTATTGGGAAATCACCTCTTCATCTCCCTGGAATTATGCTTTGATAGATGTTCAACCTGAAGATATAGAAAATCAATATAAGTTTTATGCTCAGGATGAAATTCCTTTATTCCCGTGGAATGTCAATGATGCTCCTGTTCAGATAAGAACAGTTGCCAAGAAAGTTCCTCATTGGACATTGTACAACGAATCAGCAGGACCGATACCCTATAGTATTGCTTATGACATGCCGGTTGGTGAAACAGATTCTATTACATTGATCCCATACGGAGCTACAAAATTAAGGATAGCCGAGTTTCCGGTAACAGGAAGATACTCGATTAAATAAATAGTAATTCATATTGTTTCCAACTTGAATTCAACTAATTAAACATCATGGAAAAAAAATTAATATTGCCATTAATAACATCCGGTCTAATGTCGTCTATGACAATATCAGCAGCTAACGAAAAACCTAATATCGTTTTCCTTATCATAGATGATTTGGGATGGGGAGAATTTGCTTCTTTCGGAAACACCTTTAATGAAACCCCCAACATAACAGCACTGGGAGCCGAAGGCATGACATTTACAAACGCTTACAGTGCCGGACCTGTTAGTTCTCCTACACGTGCCAGTTTCCATACCGGACAATATACTCCTCGTCATGGCATATGTGATTTTTTATCTGAAAATACAGCCAATTACCTGGACCCTGCCAAACATATTACCATTAATGAAGCATTGAAAAATGCAGGTTATTATACCGGCTTAATCGGCAAATGGCATCTGGACACTAATTTTACAGATAATAAAGGTGGTCCGCTTGCACATGGTTTTGACTGGGTGTTTGGTACTGAAACAAAATACATTGCCGGTGGGGATTACTTTTACCCCTATGATAAAATTTCAACAATCACTACGGGAACAGATGGTGAATTTTTGACAGACCGGCTTTGTCGTGAAGCCGAAAATTTCATGACTGTAAATAAAGATAGACCGTTTTTTCTGTCCATTCAACTTTATAGTGTGCATATGACTTTGGAAGCGCCACAGGATTTGGTTGAGAAGTATAAATCAAAATATGAGCAAAAATATGGTACAGGAACATCTGCTTATTTCGACAGCTCTTCTCCCCGCCATGCCGGGGCTCCCGATAACCCTTATATGGCAGCTATGCTGGAGAAAATAGACGACAATGTTGGTTCTATCATTCAAAAAATTAAAGATTTGGGATTAGATGACAATACAATCTTCATTTTATATTCGGATAATGGTGGCGATCAACCAGTTGCAAATAATGGTGGATTACGTGCAGCAAAATGTTGGTTGTATGAGGGTGGCATCAGGGTTCCTCTGATTATCCGATATCCGGGGAAATGTCTCGCAGGTGCTGTTTGTGAAACACCTGTAAATACCATTGATTTTTATCCAACTTTTCTGGAATTGGCAGACCATGCAACCACCACTCAACAACTGGATGGAGAAAGTATTGTGCCTTTGTTCCAAAATGGAACTCTTGAAAGAGATGAGCTTTATTGGTATTATCCCGCCGGAAATGCCGGATGGAATGATCGCAAAGCCACTGCAATCAGAAAAGGTGACTATAAACTGTTACTTCGTTTCGGACTTTCACCTAATCATTATGAATTATACAATCTGAAAGATGATCCGGGTGAAACAACCAATTTAATTACCACTGAACCAACAAAAGCCAATGAGCTTAAAACAAAGTTACACGCCTGGATGGTGGAAATGAATATTCCGGTATGGACTGAAAATTATGATTGTCTTATATTTGATTTTGAATCTGATTTTTCCGGTAATTACGGGACCAAAGGAAATCTCACTCCTCCTCCAACCGCAGCTAATGATTTGGAAGATGTAAATCATGAATATATGACCAAAGTTCCTAATCCTTTCCCTGAAGGAATTAACACAACAGCTACAACAGGTAAATTCAAACGTTCCAAGAACGGATATTGGTGGGCATTCGGGTGGTTTGATTTTCCAACGGTTTACATTCCTGCTTCTGAAGCAACACCAATGTATTTGCATGTAATGGTACGAAAACCCATAAAATCAAAGGTATGTGTGCAGCTTAAGGGATTGAACAACGCATCAACCTATGAGATTCAAACTGTGAATAAACGTGTTAATGAATGGGAAGATCTGGTCTTTGAGATCAACAGCCCAAATTTCTATTCAATGATGGAGTTCAAAGCAGATTTTGAAAATGCATATAATCCGCCTTATCCTGATAGGTTAAGTGATGATATAGATATTTATTTTGATGAGATTATTGTAAATTCGGATCCAACTCCACGTGGTGGAAGTCTCGGAGATGATGAGTCAGAAGTGGTCGTGACAAATTTTGAATCCGGTTTTACAGGCCGATGGGGGACTAATGGCAATGGAAGTGGTTTAGCTGAGGATCATGATGCTTTTAAGATTGTTGAAAATCCGGATAAATCAGAAAAGAACAATTCCGGCAAAGTGGGTATGTTTGAACGAAAAGTAACAGGAAACTGGTGGGCTTATGCATGGTTTGAATTCGACACAATCAGTATTGAGTCAACGCCTAAATACTTGCATATCATGGTGAATAAACCGATTGTGTCAACTGTATGCGCTCAAATTAAAGATAGACATGCCGCTCCATCTTCCAATACCGGAGAAATGAAGTCTAATGCACAAACACTCACAAACGAATGGCAGGATTTGGTGTTTAAAATTAACAATACAGGCGACTTTTGTTATTTTGAGTTTAAACCGGATTTTGTCAATGCTGTACCTTCTTCGCGTCTGACGGAAAATATCAATATTTACTTTGATGATATTGTTATCAATAATTCTTCCGAACCGCGGGAACATATTTCAACCAATGTCAGTTTAATAAAGGATCACCTGCTTGGTTTAAGAATTTTTCCAAGTGTCACTTCTGATTTTGTAACCGTCGTTCATGAAGAAAAACTTGCCGTTAAGCTCGAAGTATTTAACATAACAGGTCAGGTTGTTACACTTAAGCAACTTGCCAGGCCCAGAACCAATATTGATTTATCTGCCTGGCAAAATGGAACATATCTCTTTAGACTTACGGTACACGATAAAACGAAAGTTATGAAAATTATGAAAACCTAAAAATTAAAGGATAATTAATCAGTCAAAATACATCAAGCATGAAAACTAAACAAAACCAATTCTCAAAAGCCGGATTTTCTTTGTTAACTTCTGCACTGGTTTTTCAGGCAGGTGTTTCTGCAGAAAAAAAACCCAATATTCTATTTGCTTTTGGAGATGACCTTGGACGATATGCCAGTATTTATCATGAGATAGAAGGTGGTGATGATACACCATTGTCTGTTTTGCATACGCCCAATATGGACAGGGTTGCGCAACAAGGAGCCGTTTTTCTGAATGCACATGTTAATGCTCCTCAATCTACTCCTTCCAGAAGTGCAATACTGTCAGGACAATACTTCTGGAGGACAGGCAGAGGTGCCATTCTACAAGGAGCTGTATGGGACAGCAACATACCTTCCTATCCGTTAATTTTGAAAGAAAACGGATATCACATCGGACGCACTTACAAAGTTTGGTCTCCCGGAACCCCTGCTAATGCGCCTTACGGGGGTGCACAAAATAAATTTGAATCTTACGGCACTGATTTTTGCAGATTTTCACAAACTGTTTTGAGAAAAACTACTGATCCTGAAATTGAAGCAGAAAAACAGCGTTTGTATGATGAAGTGATAGGAAACTTTGAAGAATTCCTGAATGCAAATACCGGCGACTTACCTTTCTGCTATTGGTGGGGACCCTGGAATACACACAGAGAATGGGAAAGAGGCTCAGGTAAAAAGTTGTGGGGCATAGATCCTGATGATCTCATTGGAAAGTTACCTCCATCCTTCCCTGATATTCCTGAAATCAGAGAAGATTTTGCTGATTATCTGGGAGAAGTTCTGGCATTTGACTATGCTTTAGGACTTATTCTTAAAAAGCTGGAGGATATAGGAGAACTTGACAATACTGTTATTGTAATCAGTGGTGACCATGGAATTCCCGGATTTCCCAGAGCTAAATGCAACGTATATCAGCTTGGAACTCGTGTTCCGTTGATAGTCCGATATCCGGCTATGGTCGATTCGGGCAGGGTAATCAATGATTTTGTGAATTTGATGGATTTGGCTCCTACTTTCCTTGAATTTGGAGGAGTAGCTATACCTGAAGTAATGACAGGTAAAAGTCTTGTACCTATATTATCAGCTGCCGGAAGTGGACAGATTGACCCTGAACGTACATATGTAATTACTGGTTTTGAGAGACACGTGGCAGCAGCGAGGGATGGCAATCTACCCTATCCTATCAGAGCCATTACAACATCAAAATATAAATACATACGCAACATGGCCCCGGAAAGATGGCCAATTGGCAGAAGAAGTAATAATTTCCCTGATATTGATGGAGGTCCGACTAAAACCTGGTACCTGAACAACTACACTAATCCGGCTTACCGGTACTACATGGAACTTGCTTTCGGCAAACGACCGTATGAAGAATTGTACGATCTTGAAAATGACCCCCATGAACTGAATAATGTAGCTAATGACGCGGCATACCATGCTGACAAGATGATGCTGTCTCAAAAATTAGATTCTGTGCTTATAGCCACGGATGACCCCAGGATGAAACCCGGTTTGTGCATATACGAGAGATATCCTTTTACTATTAGTAATCAGTAATTATTTAACTTTTTATTTATGAAACGAATACCATTTATTATATGTCTGCTGGGTGTATGTTTGGTAGTACAAGGACTATCAGCCCGCACATTATATGTAAACAAGTCGGGCGATGACAAAAACAACGGACTCAGTGAACATACAGCATTTCTTACCATAAATAAAGCATTTTTGCATCTTCAGGATGTCGATACGATTTTAATAGGAGCAGGGACATACACCACACATGCAACTTTAGAATGGAATCGTGATATATCAATTATTGGAGCAGGTGCTGACCAAACAATTGTCCAGACATCAGACAGTATGATTAAAGATATCAGTTCGCTTTTTGTTTCTTCGGTTTTTCATCACATGATATCCGATTTTCATGATGGGCGTGTAACACAATCTTCAATTTCCGGAATTACCATTCGCAATGGTGCCGCACCCATCTCAGAACCTATGCCCACAGGCGTTGGTGGCGGGATAAAAAACTTTTCGAATTTGACTGTTAAAGATTGTATTATTGAAAATAATGTTGCACTCAATGGAGGTGCAATATACAATGATGGTAATCTGGTATTGGAAAATACCGTTATAAGAGGGAACTATGCTTTCAATCTGAATGGTGGTGTATATAATACCTCACGTGCTTCCTGTCAGGAAATTGGGTCGGTTCTAAAAGAGAATAATACAGAAGATAACCTGTTTAACACCACATACATTGTCAGCAATTTTGAAAATGGTTTTTATGCCGGTAATGGAACCAACGGCAATAATGAAGGTGGATTAATCGCAAACAGTCCTAATTTTACCATTGTTGACAATCCTGATCCTTCAGCGGTAAACAGCACAAGTAAAGTTGGTAAGTTTATTCGTAAAAAAGACGGTAACTGGTGGGCATATGCCTGGTTTGAGTTCCAGCCTATAGAAATACAGTATGTACCCCTGTATCTTCACATTATGATTCGCAAACCAATCAATTCAACCGTATGCGTGCAGGTTAAAGACCGACATGCCAATCCGGTTTCAAACACGGGTGAATTGGTTTCAAATGCGCAAAATGTTGTAAACGAGTGGCAGGATTTGGTATTCGAAATACCAAACACCGGCAACTATAGCTACATTGAAATAAAACCCGATTTTGTCAATGCAGTTCCATCTTCCAGATTAACTGAAGATATTGATATCTACTTTGATGAAATTATCATCAATGGTTCTTCAACCCCCCGCACATTTTCTGAACAAAAACTGGGTGAGTACCCTTTTCCCATAGCAAATGCATCACTGCTACCGGAAAACACACACGCATCCATGCAGTTAAGTGAATTGACGTATTCGTCCGGTTTGTTGTATAACTACAATACTTCTACTGGTTATTTTCGTCCATATGGTTGGCCGGAAGGAGAAAAAGACCCTCAAAAATTTTTATCTTTCTCACTGACACCTTTAAATAATTCAACTGTTGAACTTAATAAAATTACAATCAATCATAAACCTAACACCATTCGTTTAGGTCCTTCAAAAATTGGATTGTCTTATTCTTTAGATGGTGGTAATACATTTTCAGACTTGCCGGAACAGGTTATTTCGAATCGTTCAGCATTCAACAAAAGCACGTTTTCATTTCAGGATTTGAGTACAAAACAACCGGTTCAAATCAGATTGTATGCCTGGGAATCGCTACACGGGACAGAAACAGAACGGGACTTTTGGATAATAGATAATATTGAGCTATATGGTACTGTTGGTGCTACTACCTCGCATGATTTCATAAATGTTCAGGATCCATACCGGTGTTTTTTCTCTGACGATAAATTACATGTCGAAGGAATCAGCAATACAACCACTATACGAGTTTATAATTTACTTGGTCTGGAACTTATGCAAATAGAGGTGAAGGAAGATATAGTTCTTAATGTTAATTTTAACGAACCCTTCATCATTGTTGCATTTGATAATAAGCTTAAGAAAAAAACGGTTAAAGTTCATTGCCGACAAGTAACTGTTTAATTTATAATTATTAATTTTATAAAAACACATCAAGATGAAAACAAAACTTACATTATTTTTCATTTTTTCTTTTTTTTATATTTTATCGACAACTGTAACATTTGCAGAGGAAATAAAGTTAGGGGGCTATCCTTTTCCAACAACTACGGCATCTTTTACTGCAACAGAAGTAGCTGCCAATATTCAATTTAATGAGTTGTCTTATACGGATAGTATTATGTATGATTACAATTTAGAAAAGGGTTATTTTCGCCCTTACAAGTGGCCTGAAGGAGCTAAAGATACAGCTATTTATCTGGAGTTTACTCTGACTCCTCAAAATAGTTCAATTGCAACAGTAAATAGCCTGAAGATTGTTCATAAACCCAACACCGCCTTATTAGGTCCGTCGAAAATCTGTACAGCATATTCTACTGATGGTGGTGAGAATTTTATTAATCAACCAGAAGTAGTAATTGCAAGCAGAACATCATTTAACACGGATACTATTAATTTTGTTGGTTTAAATTCTGCTCAGCCTGTAATTTTTCGTTTATATGCATATGAATCATTGTATGGAACAGCAACTCAAAAAGATCTTTGGATCATTGATTACATAGAATTATTCGGAAGTGTGCAGGAAAACCCTTCTACATCAAACAAAAATTTATCCAAACAGGTGCAGGTTAAATCATTTTATGCAGACGGAACATTACATTTAAAAGGAATAACGGAACCAACAAAGCTCACTGTTTACGACATGCTGGGGAACCAGTTGTATCAGGAAAATTTATCAGCCGACAAATCAATATCTCTTAATTACGTTGATCAGTTGTTGATTGTAAAAATTGAAACAAAAGGGCAAAGCAAATCCCTTAAGATTATTGCCAGATAATTCCCAATAGAGTTGCTGTGGTGGAACAGTAAAAAGCACGAACGCCTGATAATCATAAAGATTTATCAGGCGTTCCTTTTTTCAAGAAATTTTACAGGGATAAACCCACGTATATTTTATTGTACTGCAACTTTAGCAATAACATTTTTATATCCGCTTCTCAATACTTCAACGATATAAATTCCTTGGGTGAGTTCAACAGCAGGTTGATTCGAAAGTACAGTAGATGCTATTCTGTTACCACCTATACCATACACGTTGACAACTCCATCGGTAAGAGCACCATTAATTATCAGTTTTCCTTCTCTGCTAAAGATTCTTAAATCTCTTTCATACATTTCTTTCGTGGACGACTCGCCAATTGAGAAAGTCTTCACTGCCGCAAAAGCACCACCGAAGAATGCTCCGTTGATAGCTTGTACTGTCCACTCATATTCTCCGGCAGGGAGGTCATACAGTTCAAAACTTTTATTAGTAAACACATTACCCATTTGTCCGGCTACTTTTCTCCAACCGTTTTTCTCTCCACCTACAATTGCCATCGGATTGTACAACCATTTTCCGGTAGTTTTGTTTTTAAGAGAAAAATTATAGGTAATACCGTTGTCCACCCCTCTTACAGGAGCTTTCCAGGTAAACGTCACCATGCTTTCATTTGCATCATAAACTGCATTTAGATCGGTTGGGGCTTCAGGTGCAACAGAAGCATTAGGAGAGTCGTTAAGAATAAGGAATGCAGCACGTTTATTCAACGGAGCACCACTAAAGCCACTTACTAATAAATCAACTCTTTTGTCACCATTAACATCCACAGGAAGTAAAGCTTGTTCGGAAGCTCCCTGGAAAGCCGTACTACTTACGGTAAATGTAAAATTAGCAGGGTCTGTACCAAGATATAATTCGGTGGTTTGCTTATTATATCTGCCACTCCAACCGCCTCCGAATATATCTAATTTCCCATCATTATCCCAATCAACTATCAATGAACCATGACCAATACTTGCCTGACGTCCTATCTCATTCTTCCATACTTCTTCAATTGCACTGCCACCTTGGTTTTTAAACAAACGCCACACTTGATCTGAATTCTCACCTGAATTCAGCCATCCATCTCCATTGAGCAACATATCCAAATATCCGTCTCCGTTGATATCTCCCCATGAAGAGGTTCCATTAGCTTTTTTAAATGGCACAACTGCTCCCGCAAATTGTGTCAGAGTTCCAAAGCCATCATTGGCAAACAAGTATGAAAAACGTTGTGTTTGTTCACCCTCATTTTTACAATTCAGATCAGCAGCATTTATCCACATGTCCGGATAACCGTCATTATTAAAATCAATTACCGAAACTTCCGGCTCAACAAAATTATATGGAATGGGGTCTCCAACAGAAAGTGTGTCATTACTGTAACGAGCTGTTGTTTGAAGTGCATCCGCTGAAGCCTCAAAACTACCATCGGGCTGTTGGAAATAAATAACACAATTTCCTTTATTGTTTCCGAAGAAATAATAGTCGAGTAAGCCATCCAGATTAAAATCGGCAAAACCGCAAGATACGATTGTGTTGGCTTCCAATACCGGATAATCTTCGGTTGATGCAAGTTTAAACACACCTCTGCCGTCATTTAATGCTATACCGGCTTTTATTGGATTTGACAATCCCCATCCGGCAAAAATAACGTCTAAGTCACCATCACCATCAATATCACCGAAAGCAATATTACCGGAACGACCGGCAGTGATGACACGATCCCCTTCTTGTGCAGTAAAATTACCCGCTCCATCATTAATCAGTATGGCGCCTATTTCAGGTTTGCCATCTTTTGCAGGATCTCCACTGAGAATGATATCCATGTCACCATCATCATCTATATCCGCCGCAGCGAATGTAGCTTTCCAGACTTCAATTCCGAAATCCACAAACTGCGCATGAAGTGACATTACCGCCACTATCAATGCAAGAAAAGTAAAAGTTTTTTTCATAAGTTTTTAATTTTAAAAAGTAAATACTAAGTCCACTCCGAACAATCGGGTCATTTTATTTGTTTTTATCTTTGTTCTCTATCAAAGAAAATAAGAGTTCATAAAAAGCTCATTCACACATTTTTACCTCACTCATTTCTGAGATATAAGTCATTGCAAATTTAAGATATTTTTTCTTTTGAAAAAGCTCTTTGAAATATTTTGTCATTTATTTACAACCAACACTTTTAGGAACCACACATTTAAATCTAATAAAAAACAAGCTTGTAAATATTGCCTACATGACAACAATTTTATCAGCATATTGAACTTCATCCTTGCCTAACTTCAGAACATATATACCTTTTTCAACCGGGATGGAGATTGCTTCATGGGCATGCAAAGTATTCCTGATTTGTTTACCCACTAAATCATAAAGACTTACAGTAAATTCCCCCGGCATATAAACATCAACTCCCCAATTATTTAAAAGCACCTTGTACTGCTTATCCGATTTTGTCATTGAAATTGCTGAGCTAACGGATTCTCGATTTAATTTTGGGTATTCCCCTTCGGTGATGGTCCAGGTATTTTCAAAATCCCAAGACAAATTTTCGGTATAAAATGACTTAGTTTTAAATGTCTCCGGCGGGAAGTATTGAATAACACCCTCCGGAATTTCTCCACCGTATCCCTTATCACTCGTATTGAAATAGCTAAGACCAATGTCATTCCTTGCAAAGACTTTTTCAAACTGTTCAAGGTCAGCATAGGTGGCTCCTCTTCTACAAAAAAACAAATTGGGAGTTGCTGCTGTAATTTCATCGGCGAGCACCAGCACTTCATTCATTTTTACAAATTTGTGATTATCAAAAAAAGCCAGTATGCCTGCTGCATTTCCGGCAATATGACTCATCTGTGCAGACTGCACTGTTCCTGTAAAATACGCTCTGTGTATGTCAATTTTTGCATAATTACCACCTGAAGTTGAATGCGTATAGGCTACGATACCTCCGGCACAGGATGGTGTATTCATATTGGTACTCAGATTGGTCGCCTTGATGGTCGCCGACACATAACAGTCTTCAATAATATTGTATTTGTCACCATCCCGGGCAACCCTACCTGCGATACCTCCCACTTCCGTTTGTCCTTCAATGCTTCCGCTTACCGAAACCCGTTCAATTTTGCTGCCTGCAATCATGGCACCAACAATACCTCCAATGGGTGAAGTTCCTTTTATATCTATATTCACTAAATCCAAATCCTTGACCACCCCACCGTGTAATCTTCCGAAAAGTCCTTTAAAAGCTGCTGGTGTTGATATCTTTAAATTCTTGATACTATGTCCCCTACCATCAAAAATTCCTCTAAACCGCTGAGGATTACCATCTGTTGGACTATCAGACCCAATGGGAACCCATTCTGTTCCTTCCGGAATTTCAATATCATTTGCCAGGTAATAATTACCACTTAAATCACCTCTTACATAAGTATTGATATCTTCCAAAGTACTTATTGCCATGGGAGTTTTTAAACTGGGATCTTCCGGATTATCCGTATCCATCAGGACTCCGCGGTCACCTTGCTGCTCCATCCAAGCCTCTAAAGCAGTCCTCATGGTCGCTATTCGGGCAGCATGTTCGGGCTTCGAGGCAATATTATTCAATTCCCAGGGGTCTTCTTGCAAATCGTACAATTCTATAGCCGGACGCTTAACAAAGCGATCGGTTAAAAATTTAGCAGTACTGTCCGTTTGTGCTGAAACCAACCACGACGACCACATATTAGTTCCATTATTCACCATCATGTGTTTTTCGTAATAATCGGCTTCGGGAGTAAGATTGACAATCAACTTATATCTTTTATCCTGAATACTACGAATTGGATAAGCAGTACCTTCGGGAATATTGTTGTGAATACCGTAAGCCCATTCCCGATGTTCCGTATTTTCACCAAACAAAACATCTAAGAAACTGGTCCCGTCTAACCCTTCAATGGGTTCACCACCGGCAAATTCAATGAGCGTAGGCAGTATATCTTCATACTGAACCAGCGCATTGCTCACGGTATTTTGTGCAATCTTAGACGGATAACGGGCAATCAAAGCACTGTGCTGACCGTAGTTATAGCATGTCCATTTACCAAAAGGCATTTGGGGTCCCTGTTCACCTAAAAATATCACCAGGGTATTATCTAAGCTGTTGGTTTCGTCCAATGCAGTCATTACTTTACCGACTTCATCGTCAAGAACCTGTATTTCAGCCAAATAACGACAGAAGTCGTTCCTTGTTTTTACATTGTCCACACAATTTGGTGGCAATATAACATTATTGGGATTAAATTTACCAGCATCTCCAGCATCCCACGGCATATGTGGATGAATACTAGCAACAACCAAACAAAATGGCTGGCTATTATTTCTTTGAATAAATCCTTTAATGCCATCTGTTGTTGCAGGTTGAGGGTTCGAGGCTGTACATCCGACAGTAAATCCCGAAATTTGTTCAAAGCCATATACAACAGATTGACCCACCGGATGATCTTTTCCGGTTCTTCCGACACGATATCCCAAATCGGATAAATAATGGGTCACACTTTTAAGGTTGTTGTAGGATGCTTTATGGTTCTGATATGAACCATGGCGAGCCGGAAAAAGTCCGGTATATAACGAAGCACGGATGGGGACACTCATCGCACACGAAGCATAATTGTTGGTGAGACGAACCCCCTCTGTTGCTAATTGGTCGATATTGGGCGTCAATAAGTTGGTACCACCATAACAACCCAGCTCATTGGTTCCCAGATCATCTGCAATAATAACCACTATATTGGGTTTTTCTGTCTCTTGAGCAGTAGCAGGTATAGCAAGCAATGGTGCACTTGATAATAATAAAGGTATATAATTACGTTTTGTCATTTTGTTGTCAATTTATCGTTTTGTGCAAGAAGGCATTCATTAAAGAAGCATTACCGCAGCAGCACTTTTTCAACATTTTTCACATGCTCACTCTGCGTTTTTACTATATAAATTCCTTCAGGCATATTGTCAATGTGAATTTTAGAGCCTAAATTTTCAGCCGCATAAACCTTTGAACCTGTGATATCGAAGACATGAACACTGATGGTAGTGCATGGCTCAATTTCAAGTACACCTGCTTTTACAGATATCTTGCAGTTTTTTGACGCGTTAGGAACAACAATCTGAGTGGATAGATTAGTTCTTTTCAAAACCGGCAATGCACCCTCTTCCATTGTCCAAACATTTTCGAAATCCCAGGTCAGACTATCGGCATAAAACTGCTTTGTCTTATAAGTTTCCAAAGGATTGTACTGAATGATACCTTCAGGAATTTGACCACCGCGACCCGGGTCACTTGGTTTTACATAATATAATTCAATTCCTGTTCGTGCATAGACTTTTCTGAAAAGCTCAAATTGATCATAAGTTGGACCTTTTCGACTGAAGAATAAGTTGGATGTAGCAGCTCCAATGGTATCACATAACACGATACATTCTTCCATTTTAACATAATAATGACCATCGTAGAATGTTAAGATTCCAGCAGCATTACCGGTAACATATTGATTTTCTTCAGAAATAATCGATCCGGTCACATAACAGCGTCTGATGTCTATTTTTCCGCAATTACCATTTTGGATTGAATGTGAGAGTGCAGCTATTCCCCCCGCTACCGAAAGGTTAGATATATCATTCGTGTTATCTGTACCTGTACGTTTTGTTGCCGTAACATCAGCGGTAACATAACAATCGCGAATAATATTATAGCCGGGATTGGTTGGATCACGTGCAATCCGTCCGACTATACCACCGATTTGAGAATCACCAATAATATTTCCACTTACAGAAACCCGTTCTATGATACTTTCACCTATCATAGCTCCGGTCACTCCACCCGTTGGTGCCATCCCAACAATATTCACATTTACCAAATCCAAATCTTGAACAGTTGCATGATACAATCGTCCAAAAAGTCCTTTAAAGTTTGTAGATGTAGTGATTTTTAAATTCTTGATACTGTAACCATTTCCATTCAAAACACCATTGAAATTTCGCGGACTGCCATCGGAAACACTGAGCGCTCCTATAGGTATCCAATCCTCAATATGAGCAAGATCTATGTCCGCAGTGAGTACGTAATTTCCATTTAATGGATAGGCTTCGTCATTCCCTATTTTCTGAAGATCTGCCGCATTGGCAATTTCGATTTGTTCACCCACCTGAGCGGTCAAACTCACACAAATAGTAATAAGAAGCACAAAAGTCAGTTTAATAGTTTTCATACGTTTAAATTTTATTTTTTAATTGTAAAACATCAATATCTACTTAATTCAAATCAAAATGCGGTGCAGTTTTTTTAGTGCTGCTTGGTACACCACCTTCAATATAGGGCCAGCCATCTTCACCCCAATGCACTTCATCCATCAAAAGCGGACGACGAGTGGCGCCACCCTCATTGATAAGCCAGGGGTTTTTAACAGACACAGCATGATAAAGTATAAAGGTACGTCCTCTATCATCTGTTATGATTTCGCCATTGTGTCCGGGTCCTATCCATACGGTACCGTCACCTTCCAGGAACTTAGTGGCATTAGGAGCATTAAACTCATTGATGGTTTTAATGTCAATGCCGTCTTTGGTTTTGTACGGACCGGTGATTTTATCAGCACAAGCCACCGACAGGAAATACTTGGTATTCGGACCTTCACAACATGAATTTGAAGAAGCAAAGAGCCAGAATTTTCCTCCGTGTTCATAAATATACACACCCTCAAAGCCATTTCCGGCAATCTGAATTTTTGTACCACTGAGCGTTTTCATATCGGAAGCACTAATTTCTTGTACATAAAGTCCGCGAAAGCTACCCCAAAACAAGTATGATTTTTTATTTCGACCGGATCCTGATGTAATGAAAAATTGGTCGATACTATTAGGCACGCCACTGGATTGGGAGTCGAGCACTTTGCCTACATCTTCAAAAGGTCCGTAAGGGTATTGAGATTTAGCAACACCGATGCCCGGATTCGGGTCGGCCCAAATGGAGTTACTGTAATACAAATAATACATGCCGCCATTCTCTGTTGTAGGCGGAGTAATTTGTGGTGCCCATATGCCTCCGTTATGCCATGCAGGTTTGCTTGCCGGCGTAAATGCATCTGCAACATATTCCCATTTCACAAGATTGCGGGAGCGTATAATGGGCGTGATACGGTTAATGCCGTGTGCCCAGTGATTCTGGGTTCCATACGCATAAAACCAACCATCTGCCGCACGTATAACAGACGGGTCGGCTAAATCCGGTTCAAAAATGGGATTTTGATAGATTGTGTCAGCAGAAGTAGGAGGATCAGTCCAGTATAAATCTTCTTCATTTTGATTGTTAGTGCACGCCCATGCAAACAACATCAATGTGATGGGTATCAGACCCAATACTGATATAAATATCCTTTTCATATGTTTCATAAACTTATATTTTTATTAATTGTAATTTGGATTTTGTTCTAATCCGGGAACTAAATAAATATCACGTAACGGAATAGGGAAGCGATTGCTTTTTCCAATTTCAAAATTATCAAACTCACTATCCCGACTCTTCAAGAAAGAGATGTTTTCCGGTGTTTCAAACATGCCCCATCGTTCCAGGTCAAACCAGCGCCATCCTTCACTTGATAATTCGCATACACGTTCGTGTTGAATTTGTTTGCGTATTTTATCCTGGTCATTACCGGCTGCAGAAAATCCGGTAAACACAGTAGAATTCTCTAATTTTGGCAAGTTCACGCTTGAACGTTCACGCACTTTATTGATGTAGGTTACAATATCGGCATTGCCGGGATCAAGTTCATTCAAGGCTTCTGCATACATCAGATAAATATCTGCCAAGCGGACAATGCGCAAATTAATACCATTATCTTCGTGGCTTTCCGCTGTTTTAGTATCCCAGCAAGTGTATTTTTTCCAATATACCCGATCGTCTTTTATATCAGAACCGGTTTTCAAAGCATCCCATGTTTTTCCATAAAAGAGTTCATTTAAGTTTGCCGGATCACGATAAAAGAGCGTATTCTTTAATCGTGGATCAACTTTTCCGTCTTTGGTTTTTTCTTTTTCCAAATCTGTTTTGATGATATTACCGGCTGTTGCATCATTCCACGAACATCCGGTAGCAGGTAAACCAAAGAATTTTGCACGCTCATGACTGAGCTGTCCCACACCACTTACCGGACCTGACATAAATTGCACCTCAAAGAGAGATTCTTCATTATTTTCATGGGTTTCAGTAAAATTATCCCTGTATTCATCACGTAAGCTATAGATGCCCAGGTTAAAAATTTCTTCACATCGTGTTTTAACCCTGTCCCATTCATGCAATTGCGCAGAGACCTTCACATCCATTCCCAAAGCTCCGCCCTTGGTTATTCTTCCAACATCCAAAGAGCTGGTCCAAGTTGCAGGCAACAATTTTGAAGCTTCATAAAAGTCTTTTTGTGCTTGCCTGTAAATAGCAGGTTGTTCATGAATTTCAGGATTATCCTCAGCTTCAGCAGTCAGCGGAATACCTCCACGACCATACACCCCTGCTATGTTGAAGAGATTAATGCCACGCAAGAACAAAGCCTGTCCTACAATATAGTTACGCTTTGTCTCATCCATTTCAATCTTGGGAGCATTATCCAATACTTGATTTGCCCAAAAGATACCTTTGTATAAGTCTAACCAAGTAAAAATAACCGCAGGTTTTGTATAATCATTGATTAAAAAATTCGAATATGTAATAAGCGTAGGGTCAGGAGATACGCAATAACCTTCATCCGAGCGGGATATATACAAAAAGTGCAACCAACGCCGATAAACACCGTTAAAACGCAATGAGCGGTAGGTCGCATTTAAGCCTGCCGACAGATCACTCTCTGTCTTCCAAAAGTTAGTAGTGTCCATTTCATTGGGATTTCTCTGCTCCAAAATATCTTCACAGGAAAATAACACCGCAATAAAAAGTAATCCTAATATAAATTTTAAGTGTCTCATATATTTTTATCTTTTTATCATTTAGAATAATTTAGAAAGAAATTTGCAGTCCGCATGTTACGGTTCTTACCGGCGGATAGTGTCCATCATCGTATCCTTTGGCATAAATGTCGCCGCCTGATATTTCAGGGTCAAGACCCGAATATCCTGTAAGCGTCATCAGGTTTTGTACGCCTGCATACACCCTTAGTCTTTCTACCACTTTCGTAGCTTGTACAATATTTCGTGGCAGCGTATAACCTAACTGAAGATTTTTCAATCGCAGATAGTCACCACGTTCAATCCAGCGGTCGGAAGTGGTCAGCACATTGTCAGTCGTATTCATGTAAGGACGCGGAGTAGAATTTGAGGTTCCTTCTCCTGTCCATGGTTTCAGGTTCTTGGGAAGATTGGAGGTCTCATCCATACGTTCAAGCCAGAAACGGGTATTGTTGAAAACATAATTTCCAAACACACCGTAGAAAAACATATTGAGGTCAAAACCCAAATATGAACAGTTGAAGTTCAATCCGGCTTCAAATTTAGGGAAAGGAGACCCTACAAAATCACGGTCTGTTTCAACCGAGATTGAACCATCTCCATTGATATCCTTAAAGCGAATATCGCCCGGCTTGGCATTGGGTTGTATCATTTTAGAAGTTTCAACTCCGGTTTCAGGATCAACTGTAGTATGTGTATATTGATAAATCTCATCCCAGTTTTGGAAGATCCCATCCGTACGCAACACATAAAAATCACCAAGAGAACGTCCTAAAGCAGAATAACTTGATTGACCGATACCGGCATAGTAATAGTCATCACCTCCCAACTCCAATACTTTGTTGCTGGTGTGTGTCAAATTAAGCACTACGTCATATTTAAATGCCTTTTGTGTTTCACGAAAGCCCACCTGCAATTCGACACCTTTATTATTAATTCTGCCATAATTTACCCAGGGATTGATGTCAACCCCTTTCATCCAAGACTGTGCTTTGGTAATCAACAGGTCGTACAACCTTGCATCAAAGTATTCCACAGATCCGTACAAACGCTGGTCAAGGAGCGAGAAATCGAGACCTATATTATAAGTTTCACGTGTTTCCCAACGTAAATTATTGTTTGCCAAACCATTTTGAATCAAACCTGTATAAAGTTTCGGTTCAACTCCGTATATTCCCACACGTTCGCCTGAAGCAATGTAGGTTGCAAACTGGTACGCAGGTACTGCATTCTGATTACCTGATTTTCCATAGCTTGCACGTAGTTTCAGGTCGCTTATCCAATCCATTCCACTCATAAATTCTTCGCTGCTGATGCGCCATCCTGCCGATACACCGGGGAACACACCATAGCGATAGTTTTCTCCAAAAAGTGAAGAACCATCACGACGAACATTCAATTGCAACAAGTAACGATCAGCATAATTGTAGTTGATACGTCCAAGCAGGGAAGTCATAGCTACTGCATTATTGCTTCCACCGACAGCGGGACTTGCATCAGCTTCTCTTGAAACACGGTCAAGCACCCAGAATCCTTCTTGTGTAATATTGTATCCTGTCACACTATTTCCCCTACGTTCTTTCAACTGTGCCGAATAACCAAACAACACATCAAAATCATGGTTACCAATGCTTTTCTTATAGAATGCCGTATTTTCCCACAACCACGATTGCATGGCACCGTTTGCTTCATAAAGCTGATCTTTGTACTGACTGGTTGACAAATAACGAAGTTGTTTATGAACAATCTTATGTTTATCGAACCAATTAAAGTACTCAATACCGACATTGGATTTAAATTGTAAGTTTTTGATGGGTTCAATTTGTATAAATGCAGATCCGATAATCCTCAAGTTATATTGCTTATTATCGCGCGTTTCCTGCAATCCGATAGGGTTCGTAGCATAAGTCTGATAGGCAGAGCTTCCGAAACCATATTCTTCAGGATTATCAGGATCCCGTACGGGAATAATAGGCGGCATTCTCGCTAAATCAATAAAGGGACTACCTTCTAATGTTTTAGTTTCCGAATGTCCTATCATCAAATTTTCTCCAACGGTAAAGATTCCTTTTGTAGCCTCTGTATTACTACGCACCGTCAATCTGTTGTGGTAAGGTCCAACCACGGTACCGTCCTCGTTGTACATATCGAACGAAAACATGTACTTCCCGTTTTTATTCCCACCGGATACATTGAGGTTGTAATCTTTTGTAATCCCTGTTTTATAAAATTCATCCTGCCAATCGGTATTGATCAGTTTTTGACCTTGAGCAGGTTCACCGGGCCATACTTTACCGGCATTTTCATAGGCAATACGATTGACGCGCAGAAATTCCACACTGTTCATCATTTCATAGCGCTTAGCAATTTGAGCTATACCTATGGTACCGTTAAAGCTGATTTTTGTTGCACCCTCTTCACCTCTTTTTGTTGTGATAAGAATCACACCATTTGCACCGCGTGCTCCATACAACGCGGTTGCTGAAGCATCTTTCAACACCTGTACACTTTCTACGTCGTTCATATTGAATTCCCGCTGTGTGCCTTCAAGGATCATCCCGTCAATCACATATAAAGGAGAAACACTATTGAAACTACCAATACCCCTTATAATAATGTCAGCAGTAGATCCGGGTCTTCCGGATGTAGTTACACGTACACCGGTAGCCAATCCTTGCAGAGCATGCCCGATGCCGGGTAACGTCATTTTTTCAATTTGTTTGGCATCAACTACCGAAATTGCACCTGTAATCTCCTTTTTTCGTTGTGTACCATAAGCAACTGCAACAACTTCTTCCAACATGTTGATGTCTTCTTCCATGACAATACTCAAATTGGAAGCAGCTTTTCTTTCCACCGACTTATATCCAACATAAGAAAATACCAATGTTGAATTAGCCGGCACAGACAAAGAAAAATTACCGTCATAATCGGTGACAGTTCCGAGTGACGAATCTTTTTCCCTGATACTCACTCCTACGAGCGGTGTTCCGGTAATGTTATCAATCACCGTTCCCGTAACGAGCACTGTTGTACTTTGCTGTGCTTTTAACCCCATCGGGAACGACACACCGATAATAAGGAAAAAGCAAAGTAGCATGTAACCTGTTCTTTTTTTGATAAAATCAATTGTTGATTTACAAAAAATCAAATTTAAAAATGTATTTCTAACCATACTTTAAGATTATCATTTAAAATTATTGTACGAAAACTTACTATATATTTGTTGATATGTTGATATGTTCTTCCGGTAACAAAAAAGAAAAGCTTAATTGATCTGAAGCATTCGAAAATTATTGGATTTCCAAAACTAATCATTCATTACAATGATTGAATGTTTCTCCATATTTGCTCTTTCTCCTTTCAAATTAAAAACCTATGATGCGAGTTGCACACAAAGTCAAAAGTACTACAAATTAAAACCGAAAAATAGAAAATTAAGGTCAAAAAATGTGAATACCTGAGCAAGATGATTAGTTTAACGTCAAAAATTTACACTTTTATAATTCGATATTCAAAAATATCACATGCAGGTAATTTCAAAGCTAAGAAAAATATTATATTTTTGTTCGACATAATTATATGATTTTTTTGCTCCATGAAAAACCATCATTTATTTTACGTTTTTTTATTCCTTGTATTTTCTACCCATACTTTTGCTCAGTTTCAATTCAGGAAATATCAAGTTAACGATGGACTGTCTGAAAATACCATAAATTGTATTATGCAAGATTCCAGAGGATTTTTATGGCTTGGTACCAAAGACGGTTTGAATAAGTTTGATGGTGTCAACTTCACTGTCTATCGACATGTGGAAGGGGACAAAAAATCCATCGGTAACCACTACATTCAATCTATCATCGAAGGAGCCAACAATATTCTTTATGTAGGGACCAACGACGGACTGTTTATCATGGATGTGGCTGCAGAAAGTTTTGAGAAACTTGAGACACGGTTGAATATAGCGGACAAAATCATCACTTCGGTTTCATCATTGCTTTTTGATCAAAACGGTTTGCTGTGGATTGCCGCTCAAAAAGAGGGTGTTTATCTGTTTGATCCGCAAGAACCGCAACTTACCCCTATCCGTTGTATGGAACATGAGTTATCTAAGACTACGGTTTGGACTGTTTTCGAAGATAAATCCGGAGGAATTTGGGTAGGAACCCGTTCAGGATTGTTTCAATATAATCCCAATAAAAAATTATTGGAAGCTGTTCGGGGAGTTACTGATTTTAATGATAACCCGCACATGGAAATCCTTTCTATTTATGAAGATAAAGGAGGTAATCTCTGGCTCGGAACCTGGTCGGACGGTATCCTGTTTTACAACAAACAAAAAAAGAGCATCAGAACATTTTGTGGTCGGAGCAACCCCAATCGATACATCACACACATTCGTGCTTTTCTTCAATATGATGCAGACCATCTGTTGGTAGGTGCGGATGATGGACTTTACCTGTTCAATACTGTTACAAAACAAACAGACAGAATAGATGTGCCCTATGACAAGTACAGTTTAAGTGATCAAAATGTATATAGTTTGTATCGTGACAGAGAAGAAGGAATCTGGATTGGAACTTATTTTGGCGGCCTTAATTATTTAAATAAAGGAGCATTAAGCATCAAGAATTATTTTCCAAATAACAGGGGAGGTTCGCTGTCGGGGAAAGCTGTCAGTCAATTTTGTGAAGACGATCTCGGAAACCTTTGGATTGCTACTGAAGATGGCGGATTAAATTATTTTGACATCAAAAATGAAAAAATTTCTCAGCCTGTTAAAACAAGCTATCACAACATTCATCCTTTGATGTTGGTAGACGACGAGCTTTGGATAGGGACATTCTCACGCGGACTGGATGTTTATAATACCAGAACAAAAAAACTTCGCAATTACCGCAACAACTCCGATAATGTCAATACTTTAGATGATGATTGTATTTTTTCGTTATTCAAGACCACATCCGGTGATATTTACGTAGGCACAGCAAAGGGACTCAATAAGTACAACCCTCATCAGGATAATTTCACAAGAATCATTTCTGACTCAATTGTCTTTGTTTATGATATCAAAGAAGATTCATACCAGAATTTATGGTTGGCTATGTACGATAATAACGGTGCTGCAAAGCTGAATATGAAAACAGGTAAGTGGACATTCTACAGCAACATCCTGAAAGAACATGATCCGATGGTGAACAGCAAGTTAACCGGAATTCATATTGACAACCAAAAACGTTTGTGGTTTTCAAGCGAAGGAAGAGGAATTTTTCTGTATAATTACGAAGAAGATAGTTTTTTGAATATTTCGGAGAAGGACGGATTACCAAATAATGTTGTTTACGGCATTCTCGACGATCAGCTTGGAAATATCTGGGTCAGCAGCAACAAAGGACTTGCATGCTTCCCGCCTAACAACATCAAAGCTTTGAGAAGCTATACGCAAAGAGATGGCTTGCAAGGCAACGAGTTTAATTATAAATCATATTTCAAAGCGAGTGACGGCAGACTGTATTTTGGAGGGATCAACGGATTCAATAGTTTCTACCCTCAGGAATTGATCTCGAATATTAATGAAGTCATTCCACCCGTTGAAATAACCGATTTAACAATATTGAAAAACAGCGACAAAGATACTGAAGCCCATATTGCACATTGTCTACATCACAAAAAACCGGTGCGACTAAAACACAACAATGCCTCATTTACCATTTCATTCGTCAGCCTGAGTTATATATCACCTACTAAAAACCAGTATGCTTATAAGCTTGAAAATGTAGATCATGACTGGAATCACGTTGGTAACAACCAGAGTGTAACGTACGTAAATCTGCCCCCCGGAAAATATATCTTTCGGGTTAAAGCTTCCAACAACCATGACATATGGAATCAAAGCGGGGCTGAACTCAAATTTGAAATTTTACCTCCCTGGTGGTTTTCTTTACCGGCTAAGATACTTTATGTCATTGCTACTCTTTTGTTTATTTACCTGATTGTGCTATATTACACGAAAAAACACCACCTCAAGCAACAGAAACAATTAGAGGCTTATAAAGTGGAACAGGAATCTTTATCCTTTAAATCCAAAATTGAGTTTTTTACGAATATTGCGCATGAAATACGCACGCCGGTCAGCTTGATCAAAGCACCCCTGGAAGAAATCATCTCTTCAGGAGATGGTAATGCTTCAACACAACAGAACCTGTCAATTATTGAAAAAAATAGTGAACGCTTGAACGTATTGATCAATCAATTACTTGACTTCCGCAAGATGGATTCCGCAGAATATACCATTGTTGTGAAAAGATTTGATTTGGTTAAACTTTTATACGAAATATATGACAGGTTCAAAAAAACAGCTCAACAGCAAAATATTCAATTTCAAGTCCTTGTTCCTCATGAGAAAATTGAAATATTTTTTGATGCTGATGCATTGATAAAAATTATAGGAAATTTCCTTACCAATGCACTCAAATATGGTAAAAATAAAATCGAATTAAAACTGACTCAGCATCCGAATAAAAGCATGACTATTTCGGTGAGTGATAACGGAAAAGGTATTCCTGATCCATTAAAAACAAAGATATTTGACCCATTCTATCAGATTAAATTTTATGAAACCAACAAAGGAACCGGCATTGGACTGTCACTGGCAAAACACTTGTCCGACATATTGGGAGGAACTATTGCCGTAGAAGATAATCCGGGTGGAGGCTCTATTTTCAGTTTTACATTTAATGAGCTTCCTGAAAACAAGTCTATTATAGATTATCCGGATGATGATAAAGACATGGCAGATAAAAATCTCTTATATAACCCGAATAAGAAAGTAAGTATCCTGGTAGTAGAAGACAACCTTGATATGCTTTACTTTATCGAAAACAGTCTCAAATCTAAACACAAAGTAGATGTTGCAGAAAATGCTGTTCAAGCACTTACTATGATAGAAGAAAATTCTTACGATTTAATCATCACTGATGTTATGATGTCGGAAATAGATGGTATTGAATTTACAAAACAGTTGCGAGATAATATCGCATACTGTCATATTCCGATCATATTGTTATCGGCAAAAACAGATAATGCCACTAAAATTGAAGGATTACAAGCCGGTGCCGATGTATTCATCGAAAAACCATTTTCAACGTCTTATCTGAAAGCTCAGATTTCAAGATTGCTGATAAACCGCATGGCCATACTCGATTCTTTTAACCGGTCTCCTTTAATCCCTTATTCCATTCTAACTTCAAACAAAAGCGACATGAGCTTTATCAATCGTTTAAACGAAGAGATTGATAAAAATATTTCTGATAGCGATTTCTCCATTGAATCGCTTACCGACAGGTTATTCATCAGTCGTTCAAATTTTCAACGTAAACTTAAAAGTATATGTGGATATACTCCCGGAGAATATTTGCGCACCTATCGTCTTAAAAAAGCTACGCTGCTTTTGTTGGAAAACAGGCTTCGTATCAATGAAGTAGCCTACGAAGTTGGATTCAGTTCTGCATCTTATTTCACCAAGTGCTTTGTAAAACAGTTCGGAATACTTCCAAAAGATTTTATAAAACATGCCGGTAACCAACAGGAAGAAATGTCCAATTAATTTTTTCAACAAAGTACGGCGGTGTCTCATAAGTTCCAACTGCTGGGTTATTTTCGATATTCGAGCTCAGTCACGTACTTTGAAAAAGAAAAAGTAAAATATAAAATAAAGAGAATTATTGGTATCTTTGCCGGTTAAAATTCCTCATTCTTATGATTCGTTTTTCATCATCCATCAACAAATTGCGTTCATCGGAAATACGCGATTTAATGAGTTTAGCCAACAAACCCAACATGATTCTGTTTTCCGGTGGTATGCCGGATAACAATCTATTTCCTTTGCAAGAGATTGATGATATCTACAACAACCTGACTGAAAAGGAAAAACAAATCGCCATGCAGTACGGTCCGACCGGCGGCATTCCTGAACTGTTGGATACTTTACAAGAATTTCTTCGTAAAAAAGGTTTACCGGTAGATGAAAACAAACTGATGATCACAACCGGGTCCTTGCAGGCTATCAATATCTTAGCAAAGGCTTTCCTTGATCCGGGAGATAGTATAGTGGTTGAAAACCCCTGCTTTATCGGTGCTACTTCTGCCTTTAAATCTTATGATGCCAACATTGTGTCCGTGCCTTTAACTGCAAGCGGCATCCATTTGGATAAATTAAAAGCAGCCGTCAATGATGAAACACAAAAACCTAAATTTGTTTATTTAACGCCCAACTTTCATAATCCTGCCGGAACGCTTTACCATGTTGAAACCAAATTAGCATTGATTGAAATTTTAAAAGATAAAAACATCCCCTTGATTGAAGATGATGCTTATAGCGATTTATATTTCTACGAAAAAGACAAGCCCCATCTGACCACCATCAAAGCCATGAACCCTAAAGGCATAGATGTTTGCTATACAGGATCTTTCTCCAAGATATTAGGACCGGGCTTGCGCTTGGGATGGATGTTGGTTCCTGAGCCTATCTACAAAAAAGCCGAATTAATCAAACAAGCCATAGATGCCTGTTCGCCAAGCTTCACGCAGATGTTGGCGCATAAATTTGTATCAAGCGGTGCGGTTTACGACTACATAGAAACCGTGCGTAAGGAGTATAAAGTTCGTGCTGAAGCCATGGTAACTTGCCTGCGCAAACATCTTCCGCAGGAAATTACTTTTACAGTGCCAAGAGGCGGGTTTTATATTTGGTTGGATTTACCGGAGCATATTGACTCAACGGAAGTGTTGAAACGTGCCATCAACAAAGGTGTGGTATTCGTATCCGGCAAAACTTTCGACCCGCACGACATTCTCAATAATAAAATGCGTCTGTCGTTTTGCAATACTTCCGTCGAAAAAATTAACATAGGAATACCCCTGGTGGTAGAGGCAATCAAGGAAGAAATGGAAGCTTGATGCTATATCTGATAAATATCGCTGGCATTCAGCAACTGCATCTTATTAGCTTTTAGCACTTTAACCGTTTTTTCGTTGGATTCGGAACGAATAACCACAGTTGCGGCATTGTTAAAAGCAAAAGCATACATATACTCTACAGCAACATTATTTTCAGAAAGAATTTTCAATGCTTTGTATAACCCTCCGGGTTCATGGGGAACGGTCAGACAAACCACATCGGTCATATTCACAGAAAATCTGTTTTCCTTCAAGACTTTAATAGCTTCTTCAGGTTTGGTAACAATACATCTGATAATACCATAATCAGCAGTTTCTGCCATGCTGAAAGCTGAAATATTAATATTTTGCTCACTCAATATTTTGGTCATCTCAGTGAGCCTTCCTGTTTTGTTTTCTAAAAAAACGGATAATTGTTTGATGATCATGATTGATTTAATTTACGGTTATCAATTACTCTTTGGGCTTTTCCTTCCGAACGGGCAATGGAAAAGGGTTCTACCAAATTGACTTTGGCGGAAACACTCAGGGTGCTGGCAATATTGTGTTCAATGCGCTTCTTTAAATTTTCTAAAGTCCTGATCTCATCCGACCAGAAATGATCGTCCAATTCTACATTAATTTCCAGGGTATCCAAGTTATTTTCGCGATTCACCACCAATTGGTAATGCGGACTGGCTTCACTCATTTCAAGTAATACGGCTTCAATTTGCGATGGGAACACATTTACACCGCGAATAATCAACATATCGTCGCTTCTGCCCACACATTTGTCCATCCGCAACAAGGTACGTCCGCAACTACACTTTTCAAGATGTAAACGGGTCAAGTCGCGGGTTCTGTACCGCAACAGGGGCATGGCCTCTTTGGTGATGGTTGTAAATACCAACTCACCTAATTCACCGTAAGGCAGAACTTCCAAAGTGTCGGGGTCAATAATTTCAGGGATGAAGTGGTCTTCGTAAATGTGCATGCCGTTCTGGGCTTCACATTCCATGGAAACGCCCGGACCGATAATTTCGCTCAAGCCGTATATGTCATAAGCTTTAATTGACAGCAGACTTTCAACCTGCTTGCGCAATTCATTGGTCCAGGGTTCAGCACCAAAAATACCGGCTTTCAGTTTGATGTTTTTTCTATCAATACCTGCTGCAACCAAGCTTTCGCCTAAATGTGCCGCATAAGAAGGCGTACAAGCAATGGCAGTTGAGCCAAAATCAACCATCAGTTGCAATTGCTTTTTGGTATTTCCTCCGGAGATGGGAATCACGGAAGCACCGACTTTTTCGGCACCGTAATGCATACCCAAACCGCCGGTGAACAAACCATATCCATAAGCCACCTGAATGATATCATCTCGTCCGATATTCGCCATTGAAAGCGAACGTGCCACTACTTCGCTCCACAAGTGTAAATCACTGCGGGTGTATCCCACCACCGTAGGTTTACCGGTAGTTCCGCTGGAAGCATGTAATCTAATAATCTGATTTTGCGGAACGGCAAACAATCCGAAAGGATAGTTGTCACGCAAATCGGTTTTCTCCGTAAAGGGCAAGCCCTTCAATTGGTCTATGCTCTTGATATCACAGAGTTCGATGCCTGCTTCATTGAATTTCTTCCTGTAGAAAGGCACATTGTAGTAAATGCGTTCAATCATCTTGATAAAACGCTCATTCTGAATTTCTTTCAGTTTTTCTCTGTCTGCTGTTTCAATAAATTCGTTCCAAATCATATATCGTAATCTCAAGCTGTCCAAGTTCCCTGATGGGAAGTTCTGGTTTTGCTTATTTTATTGTTTTGATTTTCACCTGTGTACTATTTTTCCCTTACCTTATACCTCAATGCTTTCAAATTCGAATTTCTATGTGCATTATTCACCCCACCGATGATAAATTGAATGGTGATGGGATGTCCTTTGTAATTGATAACATTATTCTTTGTGTAGTCAATCACATTGTATTTTGCCCGTATACCTAGGTAGAAATTGGAGTTGATATAATAACGATAACCCAATCCGGCATTGAAATTATAGGAAGATGCAGATGCTGAATTTAAATCCTTGTCTTTATCTTCTTCCAATACATCGAATCCATCATAAGCAAGTCCGCCGGTCAGTTGTAGCTCATGTTGATCACGCACCCAAATATCCCTTCCGATATCAAAGCCCAAATGTCCCCCGAAGAAATGTCGGGTTGGTTCTGCCGGCAATCCGTTTTCAGGACGAATTGCCTCAAAAACGTTGGGAGAATCAAGAAATTTAAATGTCATGGTTAAATCATAATTCATCTTCTTATGTTTGATACCGACTTGAAATCCCAATTCCGGGTGTATGCCAACAATAGAGAGTGGCCCGGTCGGAATCCAAACACCTGTAATCCACGATAAATGTGACTCAAACATTTTCACATAACGGTCAACTTGCTCATGATATTCACTTGATAATTTTGAATCTTTATGAGAATTGCTCTGCAGCTTTGAAAAAATGGTGTCCTGGTTGTTGCCATAAAATTCAGCCCACATATATTCTATGGTGTTGGATTCGTATTGATCTTTTAATTGTATAGCCCATTCTTTAGTGAACTTATCAAAAATCTGGTTGGGAGGGGTATATCCAAAATATGATTTGTAGTTATCATATGCACTGTAATCAGCATATTTAATCATATTGCTGCGATTTTGATAATTGAAAACATTATTTAATACACCATCGAACAACAGACTGTCATTATACTCATAAAGTTTCAAAGCCAATAAAATTTTAGCCCTGAAGATTGGTTCACGCTGTCCGCACTTGGACTCCCAATATTGTAATAAACTCTTAGCAGAATCTAATTTGGACTCCTCAATATATTTGATGAAATATAAGCCACTATTTTGCGAAATATCAGGGCAATCCAATGGCTTCCTTTCTGTCAGCAATTCATCAAAGTTTTGTGCCGTTAATCCTGTTAAAAACAGAGAAATAAGAAGACTAAAGAAAAAAGAGAATGCTCTCATATTGATTTTATTTTTTCTTTTCGCGCAAAGGTAATCAAAAACGGGGGAATATGTCAAAATAATTTGGCGTTTTGTGCTTTATGGTTACACAACACATTAAATTGAACTGCATGTTTGATAAATAAACCGCCCTGAAGGGGCAATATATACCAGCCCAATGGCAACGCCTTGGAATATTATGTATGAAGAAGAGAAATTCATGAGCAAAAAATACATTTCGTA
>Ga0208694_1000597_pt1 | contig 52564 bp, 6 predicted proteins | sample AD_UKC078_MetaG_FD_184442 | JGI IMG/M metagenome (GOLD analysis project Ga0208694, IMG submission 184442) | Active sludge microbial communities of municipal wastewater-treating anaerobic digesters from USA - AD_UKC078_MetaG (SPAdes) (version 2) | ecosystem: Engineered > Bioreactor > Anaerobic >...
CCAGGCCCGGGCAGGATGCCTGAAGGCCCTGGTAGGCCTGGCAGTAGGACTGGTACTCCTGGCCCGAGAGCACGAGGCAGCCCAGGGCAGGGTCATACTCTCCGGTGGCCTCCGCCAGGTCGCGGACGATCGAGCCGTCCTGGGCATACTCGCACCAGATCCTGTTGCCCGTCTCGGTCAAAATCGGCGAGCGCGTGTACACATACCCAGCGATCTGCGCCGCCTGTGATCCTCCTGCCAGGATGGACCATACCATGCCAATCATCAGAACCAGTGCCGTGAAGTGTCTTGCATATGTCATCATGAAACCCTCGAACAGCCTCTCCCTTTTCATCACTGACCCTCTCCGTCCGTCAGCCGGTGGGTCTGCAGCTTTACCATGAGATCTTCAAACGACAGCTCTCCGTCCGCGTACGCCTCGAGGTCTTCGAGCTGGTCGGGCAGCACCCGCGCATAGCCGATCTCGTCGAGCACGCGAAAACGCGTGGGGCCCCGACTCACGATGCGGTTGCCCTGCATCCGGCCCACCCCTGAAGGCACCAGGCTGAAGCTCTCGGGGTCAACGCCGATGAGCACCACGTACTCGCCTTCCAGCGGTGCGTAGGCATGGCCGCCCTGGCAGGCGGGCAGGGCGAAGTCCACCTGCATGCTGCCGGAGATCTGTATCCCCGATGGCTGGACCGAATAGGTCCACAAGGGGGCGCAGCTCTCCATGAACCGGTAGGGCAGCGCCGTTATCAGGCTGAACTGCACGTGGATGGCCCCCTGGTTCCGGGAATCGGGGAACAGGAGACCCACCCCGGCAAGCCCAAGCTTCACCTCTCCGCCGTTGATCACCGCCTCGCCGACCCCGGAGCCCACGTGACAGAACGGGATCTCCATGTTCAGCCGGGGCAGGCTCACCTGGCCCACATAGGTGCGCCGGTTGCGCTCCACGCCGATCACCTGGGTGTACGAGCCGTAACCCGCGGCCTTGAGGCCCTGGTTGATCCGGAGTGTGTAGCGCCCGGACGGGATGATGTCTTCCGGGCCCATGCCATAGCCAAAGGAGAACATGCCGTTCTCGTTCGTGGACACACTTAAACCCAGCTCTGATATGGACACCTCCACGCCCTGCACGGGCCGGCCGAACTGGTCGAGCACCCCGCCCTCGACAAAGGTCGGCAGTGCCCTGGTGTGGTAGGTTGTGCGCGAGACCCCGCTGCCGTCGTAGCTCACATTGATGAACACCTGGGCGCCGAAGGCGAGGTCCTGCCGCGGATAAAAGGTCGCTGCCGTGCCCCCGTCGAGGATGGAGAGCACGCCGTCCACTGCCTGATGGTCGCGGTGCACCTCGCACAGCTCGTAGCCCCTGGCGTGCAGGCTGTCCGTGCCCGGCTCGTCCGTGTCCTCATAGGTGTAGCCGTGGGCGGTTTCGGTGACCTCCACCGTGAGCAGGGCCGGGTCGACGGGCTTGTTGAAGAACAGGCCGATGCCGGTGTTGACGTCCACGCCGGTCTCGTTGTCCGCGGGCACGACCCTGGTGAGCTCCAGCGGGATGGGCGCCGGGTCGGCCACCTTGAAGGTCCTTGCCGTGCTCGCGAGCACGGCTTCGGTGGCGTCCAGCACCCGCAGCCTCAGCTCGTAGTCGCCCGTGGTTGCCGGCACCTCGATGGTTCCGGAGACCATGCCCGCGCTGTTGAGCAGGGAGGCGGACGCTACCGGGGCGCCCGAGCCGTCGAGCACATCGGCCGGGTAGCTGCTGCCCTGCACTGTTCCTCCGAGCCTGGCCACCACCTTCAGGGGGATGGGCTCTCCCTGGGTGATGAGCACCGTGTCGGAATCCGGCAGCACCAGCTCGATCACCAGGTCGTTTTCCAGCCTGAGACTGTAGGAGCCTGTCGCGGCGTTGCCCGCGAAATCGCGCGCCGTGAGGGTCACCAGCGAGGGGGCGCTCGCGCCCAGTGCAAGGGGCACGCTGAAGCGGTAGCTACCCTGGTCTGTTCCGGGGCTTAAGGAAACGGACTGGTCGTTGACCTCGAAGGCGGCCAGGTTGTCGTCACTGACCGTGCCGGTCAACACATAGGGGTGGCGCTGCACGACATTCTCCACCGGGAAGGGCGCGATCTGGTTGTCCAGCTCGATCATTGGGGCGGCATTGTCGCGGTGGTAGCATGCGCTGATGGATGCCGTCTGCCCCAGGGCGTCGCACGCGGCAAGGGTGACCTCCCGCTGCGGCATGCCCTGGACAAAGCTCACCAGGACGCGAAACTCCCTGTTCGTCTCATCCGGGCCCAGCAGGGCGACAGCGCTCCCATCCGCGGTCAGGCTCAAGGGGGCTGCCTGCCCTGAGACCGATCCCTCGACATAGAAGCTGTCCGTACCCATCCAGGCACCGGGCGACGGAGAGGTGATCATGATCGTGGGCGGATCCACCTGGTGCTGCTCAGGCGAGCAGGTCACACGCACCCATCTCCTGACGGTCTGGTCCTCCTGTCCTCCCGCGGCATCGCCCAGGTCTGCCGCGACCTCGATGGTGTTGCCTCCCACGATCAGGGGCACGTCGTCGCACGCATAACGCATGACCGTGGGCTCGTCCGTCTGAGACAGGCCTGCCGGCCTGCCGGCCACGGTGATGGTGATGGAGCGGTACTCGACCTCGGTGGTGAGCGTGCCCGATACCCGTATCGCTGCTTCCGGCACCACGGCATTCGGCTGCGGGCTGTCGATCGCCAGGTCTATGATGGCTCCGGAGAACTGCCTGGTCACCATCACGGCGAGCTCTGCAGCGTTGAGCGCCCCATCCAGGGCAATGATCGTGACGGAATTGGAGCCCGGCTTGAGCGGCATCTCGACCTCCCAGGTGCTGCCCGAGAGGCTCACGCTGAACTCGACCCCTGCATACTGGTCGGAGACCGCGTACACGCGCACAACGCCGGAGCCCTCGTCGGTCACCTGCCCGGTGAGTGTGATCGTGTCGGCCGGGGTGGTGATCTCCGTGCCGTCTGGCAGGGTGATGATCGGGGCGGTCGTGTCCGGAAAGTCGGAGGGGTCGTCCGGATTCGTGCCTGCCGCTGTCTCATCGGCGTTGCTGAACCCGTCGCCGTCGCGGTCAGGGTCAGAATTGTCGCCCGTGCCGTCGCCGTCCAGGTCCGCCCACTCGTTCGGGTCGTCGGGGAAAGCGTCAGAGCCGTTCTCATGGCCGTCGCCGTCGCGGTCAGGGTCGAGCTGGTCCGGAATGCCGTCTGCGTCGACATCGGGCGGGACGCTCGCAGGGTCGTTCGGATCGGTGCCGAGCTGGGCCTCATAGTCGTTACTGATTCCATCTCCGTCCCTATCCGGGTCTGCATTGTCGCCGGTGCCGTCGTTGTCCAGGTCGGACCACTCGGCCGGGTCATCCGGGAAGGCGTCAGCCGCATTCTGATAACCATCGCCGTCGCGGTCGTCGTCCAGCTGATCCGGAATGCCGTCGCCGTCGAGATCGGACGGTGTGCTGGCGGGGTCGTTCGGGTCGGTGCCGAGCTGGGTCTCGTAGTCGTTACTGATCCCGTCGCCGTCTCTATCCGGGTCTGCATTGTCGCCGATGCCGTCACTGTCGATATCCGACCACTCGGCAGGGTCGTCGGGGAACGCATCGGTATCGTTCGCGTGCCCGTCGCCGTCGCGGTCAGGGTCTATCTGGTCGGGAATGCCGTCACCGTCCAGGTCCGGCGGCACGCTGGACGGGTCGTCCGGATCGGTGCCCGCCTGGATTTCATAGTCGTTATCGATGCCGTCGCCGTCACGGTCCGGATCGGCGTTGTCGCCGATGCCGTCGTTATCCAGGTCAGACCATTCCGCAGGGTCGTCGGGGAACACATCGGCATCGTTCGCGTGCCCGTCACCGTCACGGTCATCGTCCAGCAAGTCCGGGACACCGTCTGCATCAAGGTCCGGCGGGGTGCTTGAAGGGTCGTTCGGGTCGGTTCCGAGCTGGGTTTCGTAGTCATTGCTGATGCCGTCGCCGTCGCGGTCAGGGTCGCTGTTGTCCCCCGTGCTGTCGCCATCCAGGTCAGACCACTCGTTCGGGTCTTCCGGAAATGCATCGGTATCGTTTGCGTGCCCGTCGCCGTCACGGTCATCGTCCAGCGGGTCGGGGATACCGTCAGAGTCCATATCAGGCGGTACGCTGGCAGGGTCGTTCGGGTCGGTGCCGAGCTGGGTCTCATAGTCGTTGTTGATTCCATCGCCGTCTCTATCCGGGTCGGCATTGTCGCCCATGCCGTCGTTATCTATATCAGACCATTCTGCGGGGTCGTCGGGGAAGGCATCTGCGGTGTTGTCGTGCCCATCGCCGTCACGGTCAGGGTCGGTGTTGTCGCCGATGCCGTCGCCATCCAAATCGGACCATTCGGCCGGATTGTCGGGGAAGGCATCTGTTTCGTTCGCGTGCCCGTCGCCGTCGCGGTCAGGGTCAGAGTTGTCGCCCGTGCCGTCGCCGTCCAGGTCCGACCATTCGGTCGGGTCGTCGGGGAAGGCGTCCGAGACATTCTCATGACCGTCGCCGTCACGGTCGTCGTCGAGCTGGTCAGGGATGCCGTCGGCATCCATATCGGGGGGTGTACTGGCCGGGTCGTTCGGGTCGGTTCCGAGCTGGGTTTCGTAGTCATTGCCGATGCCGTCGCCGTCGCGGTCAGGGTCCGAATTATCTCCGATGCCGTCGCTATCCAGGTCTGACCATTCGGCCGGGTCGTCGGGGAAGAGATCGACCGGGTTGTCGTGACCGTCGCCGTCGCGGTCAGGGTCGAGTTGGTCAGGGATGCCGTCGGCATCCATATCGGGCGGTGTGCTGGCGGGGTCGTTCGGGTCGGTGCCGAGCTGGGTCTCGTAATCGTTACTGATCCCGTCGCCGTCTCTATCCGGGTCTGCATTGTCGCCGATGCCGTCACTGTCGATATCCGACCACTCGGCAGGGTCGTCGGGGAACGCGTCGGTATCGTTTGCGTGCCCGTCGCCGTCACGGTCATCGTCTATCTGGTCCGGGATGCCGTCACCATCCAGGTCCGGCGGCACGCTGGACGGGTCGTCCGGATCGGTGCCCGCCTGGATTTCATAGTCGTTATCGATGCCGTCGCCGTCACGGTCCGGGTCGAGGCCGTCATAGATTCCGTCACCGTCCATGTCGCAAATGAAGCCGAAATCCAGGGCCTCGAGGGCCTCGGGCTCATAGGTGACCTTGGCATCTGCATCCAGGGTGATCTCTTTGGCGGAAATCCCGCCGAATACTTGGCTGCCGAAGCCCACCTTGACGTTGGCATGAGAAAATATGAAGCCGGCAAACCGGACATCCGTGCCCAGATGCACCTTGTTGAACGCGTGCAGATAGACCTTGTGCGCGTCCGCGCCCGGGTCCTGCTCGCTGTAGTTCACCCGCATGGACCAGGGGAGGTTGACCATTTCATGCACAAATATCCTGGCGGTTCCCTCACCCGTCACTTTGATGTCGACGCTCTCGCCCAGGGACGCCTTTTCGATCCAGTAGTCGCCCGGGGCCAGGTTGATGACACTGTTGTACAGAGCTTGGAGACTGGCAATGCGGTAGACGGCATGCCCGGACAGGTTGAGCACGGCATTGGGCATCACATGGATCTTCTTGTACTCGGCCGGGTCGCTCCCGGTTAGCGACACCTCATCACCGAATCTTACCTGCAGGGTCAAAGAGGAATCGGTAAAGAGAAACTCCCCCGGGTCTACCACAGAGCCCGTTGAATCGGCTCCAATGCACTCGCTCTCATCGCACGAAGGCAGTGATGATGCAATGCATGTATGCAAAGTCTTGGTGTTGAGGTAGGGTGATGAAGGGTTCAGGAGTTGGGCATTATAGCTGAAGCGTATAAAGCCGTCCTGACTGTGTGACTGCAGCCCGTTTTGAAAGACATCCATGCACGCGTTTGAACAGCAGGCGGACTGTTCCAGGACGTCGGGTATTCCGTTGCCGTCGGCATCGAGCGGCGTGCTGGACGGGTCATAAGGGTCGGTGCCTGTCATAACCTCATAGAAATTGTCGATGCCATCTCCGTCTATGTCGGGGTCGAAATCGTCCGGGATGCCGTCTGCATCGGTATCAGGGGGCACAACAATCTGTCCGCAGACCGTGCCCAGCTGGTCAAACAGCGTTCCCGCCCCCTGATAGACGATTCTAGCGGAGAGCCCGAGTTCCGCAGACGAGCAGTTGATCATGCCGTATATCCGGCTGCAGTAGTTCATTTCCAGAACGCCGCGACCGTATATGATGCCGCTGACCGCGCTCTGGAGGTTCATGGTGAGGTCCCCGTTCACATACAGAAACAGCTTGCCAGACACCCCCGCCTGGTCCCAGTCCGGTGTGTTGATCAGACTATTGTACGACAGGACGAGGTCGCTATTGACAAACAGGCGCACCGGGCCTTCGCCTGTGATGAATATACCGGCATTGCTTCCGATCCTGAGCTTGTTGATCCAGTAGTCGCCGGGGGCCAAATACACCCGTGCACCATAGTTGAGGTCGAGCTCGTCGATGATGTAGGTGCCCACCTGACCGGAAAACTCCAGGGTAGAGCCGTAGCCGAGGTCGATCGAACGAAACTGATTCTGAAGATTCAGCCCCAGGATGGCACTGTCCAGGGATGAAATTTTGATGTCGTGGGTACTGTTCGTCCGGACAAAGGACCCGATGACGAGTTCAGAGGCAGGCACTCCCGTAGCCTGGCAGAGGGTTCCTGGTCCGCAGGTTGAGGTGTTGAAGGTGTTATCGACCGAGACGGTCCTGAGCGCCATTGCTGGGTTATCTTGAATGGATGAACCGTATTTGAATACAACACCCTTGTTCGGGCTGTGCGTCTGCAGGGCGGAATCGAAATAAACAGAACACTCCGCAGCCCCGGCGGCCCCGGCTCTGCACAACAGGAAAAGCAGCAGCATCGCTGCTTGTAAATACAGCCGTACATATCCCCTGCCCCGTTTTCCATTCACCATACAACCCATAACAGCTCCTCAGAAAATCGTTTCATGACAAATCATGAATTCTAATCTTAAATGTTCTTACAATTGCTTGATATATTTTCAGTTTCTGCTCTCTACGTAGACCACATCGGTGTGGGACAACGCCTCGGCAGACACGTTTTGTATGAGCTCCTTCATGACTATGGGGGCAAGCTTTTTCCGGATCTCTGCGCTTACCTCATCCAGAGGCCGTGCCGGTTGATCCTGTTCGTCGAGGACTCTGACCATCACGATCTCCCTGCCCATTGAAACCTCGGAGACACGGCCTTTGGCCGTCTTTTCCACCAGGGGTTTAAGCGGCTCCTTGAGCAAGTCAACCGGCATGGAAACCTTGTGGTAGGCAAGGCCCAAGCCCGATAGCCCATCTACGGCCTTTTTCCAGTCTTTGATTGATGAGAGCCTGCCCATCTCCGCAATCACCCGGTCGCGGGTCTGCTCATCCGCCACGACCCCGCCGGTGACATATTCAAAGGTCTTAATTTTCTTCCCGCCGAACTCCTCGGGGTGGGCCGCGTAATATTCCCTGATCATCTCGCTGGTTATGGGGGTAAACCCGGCGTTCTTCCTGATATACCGGTCCACCAGCAGCTCCTCGCGGAAGGCGGCCGTCTTCCGGTCGATCTCCGCGAGCTCGGCCTTTGCCAGGGCCTTCTCGGCCTGTACGGCCATGGCCCGGCTCTTGACCAGGCTCTCGATCAGGCGTGTGCGGGTCTGCTCGTCGACCTGCGAGGTGTCGGAGATGCCCAAGGTGCGCTGGGCCATCAAGGCCACGTCGTGCTCGGTTATGGGTGTTCCATCTACCCGAGCTACGATTCCGGATGCCTTGTCCTGCCTGCTCAGGCCCGGCTCCTCACCCATGCATCCCCAGGCAATCAGTACGGCCGCCAGGAGAAAGGGTATGAGCAGGCGGGCGTATGCCGCTCCGGTTTTCATCAGTCCTTCACCTTGATGCGGGCCAGCTTCTTGAGCCGCCCCATCTCAGCTTCTTTGGCCTGCTGCCTCAGGCGGAAACGGATATCGCCCTTGACCTTTTCCAGAGGGGCCTTGATGGTCTGCAGGCCCTCTTCAACACGGGCGATATGAAAACCGAACGCGCTCATGAACGGCTCGGAGATCTCGCCCGGCTCAAGGGCGAACACCCGCTCGGAGAACACCGGGTCGATGGCGCCTCGCTTGATCCATCCGAGGCTGCCGCCGTTCTTCGCCGAAACCCGGTCCTCGGAGAACTGGGCCGCTGTCTCAGAGAAATCGGCCTGGGCTGCGAGCTTGCTGTAGATCTCGTGGGCCTTTGTCTTCAGGGCATTGAGCTCGTTCTCGCTCATGCCCGGGTTGGTGCGCAGCAGGATGTGGGCCACCTTGATCTGCTCGGACTGAAACTCTTCCGGGTGGGTGTTGTAGTAGTTGATCACAGCCTCGTCGTTGACCCGGTCTTTGAGGTAGTTTTCGAAATAGCGCGAGAGCAGCATCTGCTTGCGGAACTCGTTGATCTCGGCCTCGGCCTCGACCGGGTCGATGAACTCGGAGTCTTCGACCAGGCTTGCCAGGGCCTCGCGCTCGAGATAATCATCCAGCACGGGCTTTATCCGGTTCTGGTCGTCCACGGGGATGTTCTTCAGCTTGAGATAGGCTTCGAACTGGGCCCTGGTGACAGCCTTGCCGTTGACCGTGGCGATCTTCCCGCCATCCCGCGAACACCCGCCCGCGAACAGCACGGCGCCGAACAACAGAATCATGCATGCATACATCCGTTTCTTCATCATTTTTTTGCCCTTTCTGTTTTTCACGCTTCTTGTTTCTCCTTTTCCCAGGGTTGTGCATTTTTTACGAAGGAATCAGTGGCGTACGCATAAGTGCCATGGCCTCGTTCGAGTATTCGGAAGAACCTGCGGAGTTCACTGCCCGCACCCGGAAGCTCGGGCGCGCGTCAAAATACATTCCATTCACCAGTATTTCAAGATAGATAATCAGAAATTCCTCGTCATACCCGAAGGCATCTTCAATGGATTCGGAATCCGCAGGTGCCTCATACAATTTGATATACTGATCACCATCCAGAGACATCTCGATGACGAAAATCTCCTCGTTGTCCGAATTGTCCTGCCAGGTAAGCATCAAATCGTTAAGCCAGTAGTAATCGTAATAATAATCGAATTCGAAATCGACCTGTACGCTTAGATTCGACGGGGCATCGGGCACTGTGGTTGCCTGGAGTTTGGTTGCAGCCGAAACCACGTTCGAATATGCGCTGGCCCTGCCGCCTGCACCAACGGCGCATACCCGGAAATCATATGCAGTGTTTTCATCGAGGTCCAGATGGCCCGACAGGTGTACCCTCTGGCCTGAACCTTCTGCGGCAGGGTTTTCAAAAATGCGCACGAAGTGCATGCCGTCGATGGATGCCTCGATGGCGAAACCGTCTTCAATGTCACAAGTATCGGTCCAGAAAAGGTCCACATGTCCGGCCGAGACGGCTCCCACCTGGAGATTCATGGGTGTGCCGGGCAGATATTCCAAGGCATCGATACTCTCTGAGTATTCTGAGTATCCACCCTGATTTGCAGCCCTGATGCGGTACGAGTAGTCTTCGCTCTCCATGAGCCCGCTGTCGACAAAGCTCAGGGTGCCTACCGGGACCCGGGTGATCTCCGAGAATTCATCACTCCCGGTCGCTGAGCGCTCAATGATCATCTCCTGTTCGTTCTCGTTGAAGTCGATCCATCTGAGCTCTGCATGGGTGTCTGACATGCGCACTGCCGAGAGAAGCCTGGGTGGATAAACAGGTGCTGTATCGTCACTGAAAAGCACGGGTATCATGTATTGTCCGGTGGTGGCAATGGTGTCACCCGCCCCCTCTGCCACGGCTTCGATGATCAGACTCTCACCCTCCGGTACAATGAGTGTGAAGAGATATGGACCCGATGCTTTCGTGTCATATGCCTCGTCATTGATGTAGAGCGTGACGGAATCCGCGCATGCCGCTTCTACCACGACCTGGATCTCCTGACCCTCGTAGACCGATTCGATTGTATCGAGGTCGACTAAACGAACAGCCGGGCCGGTGTCGAACGAGAAATTCACGATGCTCTCGACATCCCGGGCAGACAGGCCGTAGCGCAAGTCATCCATGCCTGAAACCAGCGATTCGGCCTTGTTCTGTGCGGTTTCCAAATTATCAGCCGTAGCCAGGACATGGAGAATGATGCGCCTTGATCCGGCAGGTACGGTGAGTTCGTGGGAGAGATCCCATATATTGGTCCCGTCGGAGCCGAGAGGTCCCGCCCCCGGAACAGGGTCTGCCAGGCCGCCTGCAAACACGTGCACCAGATAGCCGCTGTTTTCTTCATAGTTGTATGCGATCGCATAGGCGTCGTCTTTCCCGAGTATCCCGTCTCCGCTAGAGGTGATCATGCCGGTGTTGTAACCCACGGTTTGGTATTCGGTAGTCACGTCTACAGTGATGGTAATATCCTCTTGCGTCGGGTTATCAAAGACCTCCAGAATGCGGGTGTAATCATCCCCGGCATGCGGCATGATAATCCTGCGGCTGGTGAGAACAGAAATCTCGCGATACATCACGCTGTCAGAATCCATCACGCCCAGCCTGAGGTCGTTGGTCGCTTGTAAATAGGCGGTCATTGGCACGTATTTCTCCAGACCTGTATTCGCCAATTCCCATGGATAGAAATAATCGCATATGCCGTAGACAAACCACGGGCCGTTCATCAGGGGAGAGTACGCTGTTTCGGAGTCGACACTAAGCTGTGGAATACCCGCAAGACGCTTGCCGTCATGCATGAGGTATTCTTCATCGATCATGGGGGCGAGACTGATCGAATCGTTCATGATGTATAAGGAATACCAGGGAATCAGGTATGCCCCTTCCTCTTTGATGGTGAGATCGCTCGGAGACATGCTTTCCGGACAGCTCGCAGAGTCCATAGGATCCGTGTCGAAGGCGAAGAGTTCGTGGATGTCGGCCACTCCATCATGGTCGGAATCCCACTGCAGCGGATCGGTCGAGCAGTGCCTGATCTCCCAGCCATCCAGCAGGAAATCCTCGTCAGTGTCAGGATTCCAGGGGTTGGTGCCATGCCGGTATTCCTCGAGATTGGTCAACCCATCCTCGTCCGGGTCCTGACCGGCAGAGCCTGGATCCAGATCATAGCGCTGCTCGAAGCTGTCTGGTAGACCATCGTGGTCGGTATCGGGGTCGAGGGGGTCGGAGTCATGGATGTATATCTCTTCATAGTCGCTCATGCCGTCGGAGTCGGTGTCATGCCTGTGAGGATCGGTATTGTGCAGGTACTCATACAGATTCGTGAGTCCGTCTGAGTCATTGTCTAAGCCCTCTTCGCCGGCCGTGAACGGGTCGAAGCCGTACCGAACCTCAAATCCGTCGGAAAGGCCATCACCGTCGGTGTCGGTAGTAAACGGATCGAGGCCGAGCGGCACCTCGTCAGCATCGGCAAGACCATCTGAGTCGCTGTCAGGCAAGGAGAAGGTGAAGTTCACGATATCGCGGAACTCCTCGCGGGTGATGCCTTCGAGGAAGCGCTCCTGGTTAAAGGCATACAGTTCCTGAGCCAGTGCGATCGCTGTTCCCGGGTCATTTTCCTGAACGGAATAATGTGTGATTATGAAGCGCTCTCCGGCCGGGATGAGCAAGTGGTAGGTGTTTTCGATGAAGCCTCTCCCCTCTATATAGTCTTCAATATATAAGGTGTATTTATGGACGCGGTTCTCACCAGGACCCATGAATACGTGGGCCACAGCCGGCATATCCTCATCGTGAACATCCACTGTTACAATGTATCCGGCTTCATCGCAGGAAAGGTAACCGTCACATGAGGAGGAAATGACTTCGGTGTAGTGTTGTGAAGCAAGGAAGCTTTCCAAGGTGATAACCACACTCTGTGCTACACTCGAAGTATTTTCGATAATCTCCATGAATCGGGCAAACTGCTGATCTTCCGGAACGTATATCTTCCGCCTGACCTTGATATCGCCAAACATCTCTTCCGGATAGATCAACTCCCTACCGTTCATCCCGGTCAACGGGACCATGTTGTGGATTCCATATGGTGTATGGTCCACAAGCAGGGCATACCCGTAGTAGAAATCATCATACTCGACCCACTGTACTGACCCGCCACGCCCGAATCTCCACGGATAATCCTGGCTGTCGTACAAGGTGTCGCCTGATGCATAGCCCTCATACACCAACTCGCTCTCACTGATCATTCCCTTGATGATGGTATCCAGCTTTATAGTGCCCACGTTCAGATCTCCGGAACGCGGAGGATCAAAAGTGCTGCTGGTGCCGGTGATGTACTGTGCACCGAAGTAGGTTCCTGCATGCACCTGGATCTTGCCGTCTATCCTGGATACATCCATGAATGCAAAATACCCGTCTTCGCCGGATTGGGCCGCGAGACTCCCAATTGTGATGTCAGCACCTTCAACGCCATTGCCCAGTTCATCAACAATACGTCCGGACACCGCCATTTCAGGAGCATCAACCACGTCGAACGTGAAAATGCCTGTAGTGCCCGAGTTGCCTCCCGAGTCAGTTGCGATGGCCTCGATCTGCAGCACATCTAGGGTGTCGCCCACCACGTATTCGACCCAGTAATTCGGGTATGAGAGGCTGGTGAACAGCTCGCCATTCACCCATACATCAACCGTGGATATCTGACCCGGGTCTTCAGGATGTGCATGTATCAGGATGGTCTCACCCCTAAAGAGCGGCTCGCCTGTCGCGGGCGACTTCAGGGTGACAGTCGGGATGTCCTGATCAGGAACTGTCGGATCATAATCGTGGCCGTCGAGCAGTCCATCGCCGTCGCTGTCAGGATTGTCGGGATCGCATCCATAGATCAGCTCGTCCTCATCGCTCATGCCGTCGCGATCGCTGTCCGGATAGAGGAACATATTGACCACCGATGCCTTCTCCTCTTCGGTGAGTCCCTGCAAGGCGATTTCGGGCATATTAAGGAGCCACTCCATGGTGTCGACCGCATTGCTCACGCTGCCTTCCTGACTGAGGAAGTAAACGAGCATGCGTTGCTCTCCCGGGGGTATGGTGAAGGTATAGCGTACATTCCAGTCCTTCTCGCCGCTCACTATCTTGGTGGAGGCATCAGGCTGCACTTTGGCGTTGGGACCGGCAAACAGGTGTGCGCCGATGGGCCGGTTGAGATTCACGGGATCCTGGAACACAGCGTAGAGATCTCCGGGACTATAAGAGTTGCCCCCGCTGCTTGTAAGAACATTCGGCTCCACTGCCTCGTCATACTCACCGATTGAGGATTTCAGATGGATAGAAACCTCCTGTGGCCCCCCGGTCGGATTGGTGATGATGTCAAGACACCTGACAAAGGCCCCGCCTGCAGCTGGTACGAAGACTCTCCTGCCAACGGCCACGTTGCCCAGGGTTCTTGTATCGAAGACCAGCTCGCGGCCATCTTGCCTGCTGTAATAGGAGTAGTGCCAATACTCGGTGGAGTACTCCTGTCCGTTCACGATCAGCTTCAGGCTGTCCTCAAAGGTCGTATACGAACCGCTGTAGGCATAGTAGAGATGCTCGTAATTGAAGTACCACGACCGTCCATCTTCATCTACAAGGCGAAGGCTGTTGCTGCTATCGGCAAGATCGTCTTCGGGAAGGTTCGGATCTGTGTCGTCCATGAACAGCTCGTCAATATCCCAGCGCCCGGAGCCGTCGCTGTCCCTTTCGAAAGGATCGGTCTGATAGCGGTTCACCTCCCAGCCATCCTTGAGGTAATCATCGTCAGTGTCCGGGTCCCTTGGGTCGGTGCCTATGTTCATCTCCTGGAGATTGGTAAGGCCGTCCGCGTCCTGGTCTCCATCCGGGTCGGCGTTCAGAAGATCGTATTCCACCTCGAACAGGTCATCCATGCCATTGTTATCAGAGTCGACCAGAAGAGGATCTGTGCCATAAATATTCACCTCATCACCATCGCTCAGGCCGTCGCAGTCGGAATCCTCATTCACAACATCCGTGCCTGTGGTGATCTCCTGATCGTCAAGCAGGCCGTCGCAGTCGGTGTCAACCAGTAATGGGTTCGAGCCGTGGGTCATGACCTCGTCATAATCACTCAGGCTGTCTCCGTCGGTGTCTGCCAGGAACGGGTTGGTTCCGGCAGCCTGCTCCTCAAGGTTGGTCAAACCATCCGTGTCTGGGTCAAGGGCCGACTCGTCAGTGCCGATGGCATCGAGACCGTATCTCTGCTCGAATCCATCTGTGAGGCCGTCACCGTCCGTATCGATGCTGTCTGGATCCAGGCCCTGAAGAACCTCGTGGTAATCGACGAGGCCGTCTCCATCGCTGTCTTTCAGGAAGGAGAAGTTTACGACATCCATAAATTCTTCACGGGTGAGGCCTACAAACAATTCCTCATGTTCAAGCCCATAGATAGATTGAGCAAGATCAACAGCTTTGCTCCTAATATATTCCTGAACTGAAAAGTGCATGATCACTACACGTTCATGAGCAGGAACAGGAATAGAATATCTGACCGAGATACTATCTCTATTTATAGAAACCGCATATTGATTATCGCCGGATTGTTCCAAACCACGAAATACATGAACAACTGCTGGATCTCCATAGCCGTTGTATGAATCATCTGTAACAATGTAACCATCTTGTGCATTGAATACGGTATCCCCTGATGAGGTAGAAATAATCGTAGTCCCATTATCTGAGCCTAGATTGGTGCTCAGGAGAATAGTCACCATAAGATCGGTGTCCGTAGGATTGCCTATTATCTCAAGAAAGCGAGCATATTGCTTGTTTTCAGGTACGAATATCTTCCGGTGAACGCTTAAATCGCCGAATACCTGCGGCATGAAGGTCAGCTCTCGGCCGCCCAGACGAGTCTTCACGATTGACGAGTAGTTGGCTTGGTAAAGAGCTCCGTTTACGTAGAGGTGATACGCACCGTCGAATGCATCGTTCGACCCATCTTCGATGTAACCATACCAGCAGTAGATATCCCAGATGTGCCCACTCCCATCATACAGATAATAAATGTAGTTGATTTCAGTACTTCCATCGTACTTAAGATCCGCCTCTGTGATAAGACTCTTATAAGTCTCATAAACTGGGCAAGTGATCCGTATCTCATTGACATCAATCATTTCCCCGTGCCTCGGAACAAACGTTTCGCTCACACCGGAAACCTCTTCGGCGCCGAAGAGCGCCAAGGCGCTGACCTGGAGCTCCGCCTCGGTGGTCGGCACCTGGTCGAGCACGAAGTATCCGCTCTGGTCCGATTGGGCCGCCACGCCTGCCGTGGTTACCGTGGCGCCTGCCACACCGTTGCCGAACTCGTTTACCACCCGGCCCGTGACTGTCATCAGGGTGTCGTCGATTACGCTGAACATCATGGCGCCTGTGGAACCGGTGTTGCCGTTGTAATCCGTTGCCGACACCTCGATGGAGAGGGTGTCTGCGCCATCCGCCGGCACCTGGGCGATGATGCTGTACGGCGCCTGTGTCAGGCGTGTTTCGATACCGTTGACCGTGAATACCACCTCGTCTATCAGCCCCTGCTCCACGATCTCGACTGACAGGCGCACCCGGCCTCCCCTGACCAGCTCCGAGTCGGGCTCGGGTGTGAGCAGGGTGACCACCGGGGCGGTCAGATCGGCGACCATGGGCTCGTAGTCGTAACCGTCGGGGAGCCCGTCGTCGTCGCAGTCAGGGTTGTTCGGATCATAGCCCAGTGCCAGTTCCTGTGCGTCGTCGAGGCCGTCGAAGTCGCTGTCGGGCTCCTGATAGTCGGTGCCGTGGACCAGCAGCTCCTCCCGGTTGGATATGCCGTCGTTGTCATCGTCCCAGTATGCGTCGAACCCCAGGCCCGGCTGCATGCCCTGCTCGACCTCGAACGCGTCGGACATGCCGTCACGATCGCCGTCCAGGGACCCGGGATGGGAGTAGTAAACCATAACCTCGTCGTAATCGCTCAACCCGTCGCCGTCCGTGTCCGCCACATGCGGATCCGCATAATAACCGTACTCCCTGCTGTCGACCAGGCCGTCGAAGTCGGTGTCGATGAAAAGCGGGTCAGAGGTGAACTCGATCTCCAGCAGATCGGAAAGACCGTCACCATCGCTGTCTTCCCTGTGCGGATGGGTGCCTGCGGCCTGCTCCTGCACGTTGGTCAGGCCGTCTCCGTCGCTGTCGAGTTCAGCCTCTCCGCAGGCGAGCAGAGGATCGAATCCGTACCTGACCTCGAACCGGTCGCTCAGCCCGTCGCCGTCCGTGTCCTGGTTGGTCGAAGAAGTGCCCTGATCGAACTCGGTGAAATCGTCCAGGCCGTCGAAATCGGTGTCGGGCTGCATGAGCCTGTGCATGGCGTTCAGAGCGTTGGGCGCATAGATGGTGTGGAAGACTTCCTGGATCAGGACCTCGATCCGGACGGTGGAGACGTATACCAGCCCCTGGCCCCACGGATAGCTGATGGCAAGCACCTGCTCGTCCGTGGGATCGTTCGCATAGACCCACGGGGTCACATCCATGCCGAGCGACGCGCGGTCAAAGAAACCGGTAGCAAGGCCACTTGTGTGTGGTGTCTGATCAAACTGCCCTGCCGGACCGTCTCCTATGGCATTGAACCGGTACCACGGGCAGGCCCTGCCATTTATTGTGGAGTCGACCAACAACCCCGGTGCGCCTGGGATGTCGTCCTCCGCTGTGTAGGCGATGCCGCACGCATCGGTCTCGTGAACGATCAGCACACCGCCTTCGGCCACGAAATCGAACACCTTCTGCAGGTTGCTGTAATAGTAGTTGCTTCCCTGTGCGTGGTTGGTGTCTACCATGAGCATGTCGATCTCCGAGAGATCGAAGGTTGCAAGGGCTTGGACAAGCACCGGCTTCATGCCCGAGCGCTCGATGATGAGGCGCTGGTAGTCCTGGCCCCGGTCATAAGTGGCATGGTAGTAGCCCACCTTGCTCTTGTCACGGTGCAGGGTCAGGGTCCCCACGTCGGTGGTGCCGCCCCATATCGGCGGGTAGAGGCCGCTTCGAGCCACGTAGTCGATGCCGTCCCGGGTCACTCTGGCCGTAACCTGTACGTCGCCCAGCAGCACGGGCACATTCATGATGACGAATACACCGTTGGATTGCGTCAGGGCCTCGAAACCGTGGGCGCTGACCGTTGCCCCTCCGACCCCGATGCCGTCTGCATCCGCCACCACACCCATGACCGCAGTCATGGGATCATCGATGAGTGTGAAGACATGCTCGCCCGTGGTCCCGATATTCTCGTTCGTGTCTTGCGCCAGTACCTCGATGATTGTCTGCTCAGCGTCTGCGGGCAGTGTAATCGTGTACTCGAACTCATACTGCTGGACACTGCCCTCGGGGCTGGTCTCTCTGACCTGCACCCCGTCGACCTTCAGCCGTACATATTCGATGCGGCCCTGGTCCTCGACCGATGCACGCAACCTGATAGTTTGGCCCTTGATGAATGTGCTCTGCACCTCAGGCTCGACCAGAATGACAAGGGGTGGCACGCCATCGGCCGTACCGGGTTCGTAATCTTCGCTGTCCGGCAGGCCGTCAGAATCGGTGTCTTGCTTGAGCGGATCGGTCGGGGTTGTCCCGTTCACCTCCTGGCCGTCGGACAGCCCGTCGCCATCAGTGTCGGCAAGGTCGATTGCGGTGCCGAGCTGGAGCTCTTCCCGGTTGCTCAGTCCATCGCTGTCAAGGTCGGCCGCTGCATCTGCTGGGTTGGACGGGTTCAGGCCATACTGCCGCTCCACGCTGTCGGGTATGCCGTCATCGTCCGTGTCGGTCTTGAGCGGGCTGGAATATGGGATGGAGCTCACCTCGTCGCCGTCGGAGAGCCCGTCGCCGTCCGTATCACGATTGAGCGGGTCGGAACCGTGCGTCAATACCTCCGCACCGTCACCCAGTCCGTCATTGTCTGTATCGAAGACGAGCAGATCCGTACCAGCAGCAGCCTCCGCCAGGTTGTTCAACCCGTCACCGTCGAGGTCGTCGAGCCCGTCTTCGATGCCGTCACCATCGCTGTCCGCCAGAGCGGGATTCAGGCCAAGCTCGATCTCCAGCTCGTTGTTCAGCCCGTCGCCGTCGAAGTCGAGGCCCTCTATGAACACCTGCAGGGCCAGGCTGTTGCCGACCCGCAGCTCTCGTCCGCCCATGTGTCCGCCAAACTCGAGCATGATGGTGTCGCCGTCCTGGACATGAGGCTGTCCGTACTGCGAGAATGCCGGGATCGGCACAGTCCGGTTGTATGCCCAGTTGAACCCGCCGCAGATATCATCACCTTCGGAACCGGTACTGATGCAGTACCGTCCTGATGTGATGTCGGAATAGCTCACACCCGGGGCCAACGTGAAAACGACCTTCAGACTCTGTCCTTCCAAGACCGCGAGCACAGGCGGCACCTTTATCAGGCAGTCCGGCATTTCCAGCACGCCGGATTGAGGCATGACGCCCTCTCCGCTCGCTGCTGCGACGAGCACCGAGTTCTCAGTGCTGTAGTGGTAGACCGTGCCGAGTTGCATCGCCACAGCCGGCTCGAGGATGATTGTCTGGGAGTCTTCGCCTATTGCATCCGATGCATCCATGACAACCCCATCCCGGAGCAGCTCGACCAGAGGCCCTTGCGTGTTGGCCTCTACGGGCTCGTCATAGACGAACTTCGCGTACAGGACCTCCGAGTTCACGCCTGACTCGCCGACCGCTTGCACGATCTGAGGCGGCGACTGATCGAACGCCAGCCGGAACACGGACGAGGTATCGATGCCTGCAAGCGGCTGACCCACGCTGTGGATCGACAGGGTCACAGTCTCGACGGTGTCGTCCTGCACAAGGAATTCCGCTATGCCCTGCACCAGCACGACCTCTGCCGGAGACTCCCGGCCGTCGATGCGTGCGCTTCCGGTGGAGCTGACGCTCACCGGGCAGCCCGCGCCGGCACTTGTTACCCGGTTGCCGTACTGATCGAACAGGGCAAGATGCACCCGGGCCGCCTGCTTGGTGCCGCAATGCGCTACAGAACCGGCAGGCTGGGCCTGGAGATTCTCATCCAGGAAGACCAGGCTCTGCGGGACGCCCGCAACGATCGTGACCGGCAGGGCCGAAGGCACGGTTATGCCGCCGCCAGCACCCACTCCGATCTGGCGGGTACCTGCCGATGTCCCGGCCACGATGGCGATGTCCGCCTTGCCTGATGACAGGGTGCATACGGCCCGTTCCACCATCATGGAGTTTATGAATATCTGACTTATCTGCACTCCAGCGTCAGGTATGAAGTGGAACCCATCGTCGGGCATGGTGAGGGTGAAGGTGGTGGTATGGTCTTCATGGACCTCGTTGTTACAGGAATCAAAGGCCTGCACAGCCAGGGTGAAGGTCCCGCCGGCAGCCACCTGGGGTGGATAATCGAATGCAAGCCTCCTGGTTTCACCCGGCATGATGGTGACCGGCAGCCGGGCGGACCCCACCTCGGGCATCAGGACAAGGCTTGCCTGGAGGATGTAGCTCTGGGCGGTCCGTGAAGTGTTGAGGGTCAGGAATGCAAAACCGAGACTGTCGGTTGCGCTTGTCCCCATGGTGCTGGCCTGGCCCGAGAGAGGCACCAGCTGCCATCTTACATCCACCCCTTCGACAGGATGGCCCGAGGCATCCAGAACTTCAACGCGGTACTGGGGCTGTTCGCCGACCCGTACCATCGTCCGGTTCTGCTGCTCACTGGCCGCCCTGAACCTGATCAGGTTGGGCGCCTGCCTCAGATCGATGGCATATTCAGCCGATTCAGCCCGCTGACCGAGTTCGTCCACCGCAGCCACGACAAACCGGTACTGGGTGAGGCCGGTATGTGCAGCCGGCATGGCGAGATTGCGCGTAAACGAGTTCCCCCACGATTGAAGCGCGCTGTCGTATACAACAACAGGGCTGCCGCTGCTCGTATTGATGATCTGAAGCTTGTACCTGCCGCTGTCGTCCAGCCTGTTGACATTCTCGAGAAAGATCCGCGCCTCTCTGCCGAAGAAGGCCTGCGAGGGATGCGTCACACCGAGGAGAGAGAGGTCAGGCGACTGATCACGATTGACCGTGATCGATCTTGAGCGGACAGCCTCTTGGCCGATGCTATCCACCACCCGGACGCTCAACTGGCCTTCCAGAGAAGTCTCTACACGCTCGCTCCGGGTATCGGCGATCTGCACTGTCCGGGTCTCGCTTGCGGAATCGAGGTCCACGCGCGTGGTGAACCCGTTCCAGGATATCTCGGCAAACGCCAAACTCACGTCGTCTCTGGCAGTGAACTTCACTGCAAAGCTCGTCCTCTCACGTATGGCGGCCGGAGAGTTGTCGATCTGAAGGTCCGGGCTGCTATCGCTCACCACTTCGATGATATGCGATGCAGTGCAGTTGTTACCGGCGTTGTCAGTCACCTCGACCTCGTAGACGAGGGTACCCAGCGACCCGGCGATATCGTCCAAGGTGATGGTGCCCTGGCCGAAGATCGCCTTGACGATCCTGCCGCGGCTCTTGAGGAAGGCCTGTCTGACACCGCTTTCGGCATCGCCGACCGTGACCGCCACCCGGTAGCCGGTGTCGACCACCACGCGAGATCCGCCGTCCTTGACCGCAAGGCCGGTCACTGCAAACCTAGCCGTGGGATTGGCATTGTCTTGATGCCGATAGAACCGCTTCGGGAGCGAGTCCACCGCATTGCCGAACACATCGATGGCGCGCACCTTGACATAGTATCCACTGTAGCTGTCGTCATAGTAGCGGAAGATAACAAACTCGGGCCCGAAATGCTCTCCGATGAACTGGTAGGGTCCCATCGGACTCTGGGAGAGATAATACTCGACCCGTGAAATCGGATGGTCGGTATGGATGATGCCGGCCCTGATCTCCAGAGGGGCGGGTCCCCAGCTGTGCTCCGAAACCTGCACCTCCACCCTCAGGTCATTGGCCGCAAGCCCTTTTGAATGGAGGAACAACGGCCTCTGCTCGGCATTGAGCACCGCACCGGAGACACACTCCAGGCGCGTGTCGAGCACAAAGGGCTGCCCATTGGGCAGGTTCGCGGGCAGGGGGATGGTGACAGCGAACGGCGCATGATTGCAGGTTGCAACCGTCTCACCGTTGATCAGGTACTGCACCGCTGCCACGCCTGTCGACTGCGGCATCTGCACCCGTATGAGGTCCGCACACTGGAAGGTGACCCCGGCGAGCGGGGTATCCGGGGACGCCTGGACCCTCATCAGCCTTTGCGGTATCAGGTAGACCCGTATGCCCTGACCGCCCAGTCCGACAGCCAGACGATCGTTCTCAACGACCAGCGCCGTGACCTCAGTGCCCGGATCAATGATGGAGCCTTCCACAATGCTCAGGCTCATGGGATCGAGAGCAGCGACGCTGTATCCGCCGTCGTGCTCGAAGGCGCACCACAGCAGGCCCTGGGCATACTCCAGTGCCGCGATGTACCGGGCACCCTGCAACCCGCCGTCGACAACCGCGCAGTCGTGTATTCTGACTTGGCGAATGCCGGTGCCCAGGCTGTAGAACAGGTAGTCGTTGGTCAGGGCGATGAGGCCTATGGGCTGTGCCTCGCCCTCTACCACGGCCCTGACATCGGCGGTTTGCATGTCAGCCAGATAGATCCTGTTCGCGTCGGTCACCGCTGCAACCCGGTGTCCGCCTGCAGCGATCCGTACAATGTTCTCACTACCTGCGACCTCAATCGCAGGCTGCTCTGAAAGATCCGAACGGCTCGCCCGGTACAGGCTGCCGCCCTCTGCTACAACGATGTGGGAACTCGTCAGTGCGAGGTCGACTAACGCCCGGCCGGCAAAGAGATCTCCTCCCTCAAGGGTTGCCGGGTCGAAGAATCGCACGCGGTTCTCCCTGGGCTGGAGCACATAACAGCGCTGCTTGTCGCACGCGGCTCTGCCCGCGGCCTCGGCGAATCCCGCGGCAGGATACGACTGCTGGGAGTATGCGCCCCGGTTGTCAGGCCGGTAGACCAGTGCTCCGTAGTTGTCCGCGGCACTCACGATGATGCCGTCGCACAGGGCGAGATCGAGCACATATCCGGGTGTGGGCTTGCCTGCCGTCTCTGCATCGAAGAGCACCTCGAAGCCGGACTCGGGGTATGCGACCTCGATGATCGTGCCCCGGGCATCGCCCGAGAAGATCATTCCGGATGAGACGGCTGCATCGGCGACAAAGGGCGCAAAGTCCACGGGCCATGAGGCGACAAGCTCCATACGGCTGCGACTGCCGACATCCACGATCCGGATTATGCCGGACACGCTGTCCATCAGGACCAGATAGCCGTGGAGAGCGACCATCCGCTCTCCGCCAGCCCGGCTCAATGAGGCCAGCGGGGTAAGGTCCGAGTCGTATTTCGTCAGCCCGCCGTACGCATCGAGCACGTAGAACTCCCTGTCGTGCACCGCCATGGCCCTGAACTCGCTGCCTTGGGCGGTGTAGAGAGTATTCCCCTTGGCATCGATCATGCGCAGCTCGTGATAGGTCAGCACCACGAAGGCGTCGCCGTACGGCCTGACATCCAGGATCTCGCCGTGCATGGCCAGGGTTCTGAAATGCTCCATGTCATTGCCGCTCACCCGGTAGAGCAGCAGGGAATTCCGGGTCGCTGCTGCAATGTGCTGTTCATTGGCCGCCAGGTGTTCGATCCTCGCAGAGAGGCTTCTGTTTCCGAGCATCCGGAATCCCTGCTCGAGGTCCACGATTACGAGACCCGTTCCCTCAAGGGCGACAAGCAGGTTGCTGCTCAGGTGTGCAAGTGCGGTCACCGGCGCCTCGAAGGCATGGTTAAAGCCCGAGTGGTTCGAGAGGTCATGCCCATTCGCATACCAGTAGCCGCCCACTGTGGGCAGGAAGGCGTCATACACAAGCGTCTGCGCTGCCGGGACACACCGCAGGTGGTCGATGACCAAGATCCGCTGCCTGGTTTCGCGGGAGTTTCCGGATGCATCATAGATCTGCCCGACAATGGTCAGAACCGCCGTATCCGCCGGCACGTCCATGTTCAGCACCGCACGGTCGGAAGAGGCAACGGGAATCGTCTCGTCATCCCGGAACACCCTGAGTGAGGCGCTGTACTCGGTCCCGAGTGCCTTGACCTGGCCGCCCGGGAGCTGCTGCATGAGCTCGAGGCGCAGCCGCGTTTGCGGGTAGACCGATCCGGGCAATCCGTCGATGACCGGCACAGGCATGCTCACCCTGGGAGTCACCCTGATGTTGCAGACATTTTCGCTGTAGTGATACTGCGGCCCGAAATAGGCCCGCACCTTGAGCTCACAGGGCTCCTGCGCCTGAACATCGGGCAGCCTGAGCGCAAACGCGCCTTCCGGTTGCCCGGTGTGCAGGCGCGCCTTTTCGTTGCCATTATAGTCGATGAGCGTGATTTCCACATAATTCAGATCCGGGGCGCCCTCCTGGGCCAGAACCCGGTATGTCGCGCTGATGACCTCACCCTCGGGGAAGCACTGGTTGTTCGCAACCGAGCCGATGGTGACCGCGGCCAGGGTGGGGTCGTTGTCGATGGCAGAGATGACTGCTGTGGCGGCAGGTGCTGCATTTATGGAGCATAAAACCTCTACGCTGCCCGAATCCGGCACGGTCAGCCAGCGATAGAGATGGCTTGTGCCTGCAATGGTGCCGGCGGCGTCGCTGCCTGCTGAGAACAGGCAATCGGCTGTCAGCGTGGTCTGATCCATCTCCGCTGCAAGCGGTATGTGAGCGCCCGCGGCGATCCAGGAACCATCTGCGGGTGTGAGACCGATAGTACCGGTCTGTGGAGTGAGCGGGGTATCGATGACCTGCTCCCGCGATGTGCCGCTGTGGCTGATTGCATGGGCCGTCACCCGGGCACCGGTGTGTGCATGGCGGATGAACCATGCCCGGCCGTGGGGCACCTGCTCTCCGGACACCCCGTCGTACTGCCCGGTGTACCACAAATACACCGCCGGCAGGAGAGCACCATCCTCACCGGTGAAGTATACCTGCTCCAGACCCATGGACGGGTCATCGCTCGGGCCTGAGATCAGAACGCCGGTGGGGAGAGGATATGCAGCAAGGTTCAGCGGCTGCGACTGGTCGGTGACACTGATGTCCCGATACTGGATGCTGTCTCCGGCCGGGCTCTCCATGACACGGTACATCCTGCCCGCGGTCAGGGCGATCCTTTCGCCCGTGCCGCTCAGATTGGCCACGTGCTCGCCGTCGAGCCAGGCCTGCCAGTGATCGCCAACTTGCTCGTCCAAGATGTAGATCCATAGGAGCTCGCCGTCTTCAAGCACATGCTCGACCGTTCCGCCCGCCTGCATGTTCCGATCGGGTTCGCCGATGCTTCCGTCAGAGGCCAAGACATACCTGTCCACCTCTCCTGCCCGCCAGAGCAGGAGATGTCCGCCGGACACACTAACGCCTTCATACCCGCTGACCTCATAGGTTGAGCGTTGTACGATCATGGGCATTGTCTGTGACTCGGTCATTTCCAGGGCCTGGAGTCCTGAAGAGGTGAGCACGAAGATGCACCGGTCGCTCTGAGAGAGTGAAAGGATCGGCTCGTCAACGGTGTAACCCGTGATGGGGACGAACCCGTCCACGGTTGCAGACAGGCCGCTGATGAGATCGCCGTTACGGACGAAAACCACGGAACCATGTGCCCCGACCACCTCACCGCTGAGTCTGCCTGTCAGAGGAGTTCCGAACATACCCTGTTCGAGCTGCAGGAACAGCACATGGCTCTGCCCGCTGTCCTCGACTTGGGCAACGAGGCCGGTACCGCTGAAGAACACGGACTCCACCCTGCCGGTTGTCGACTCGTGGATGGTTCCGGAGAGGCTCCGGATACGGTAGCCGCCCACGATATCGTTCTCCGACCAGACGGCTCCTCCGATATATCCCGGGACCACGGCAACGGAGCCTATCCTTCGGGCACTGTCGCCGATCTGATGGCAAACGGTCCAGTCTCCCGAGAAATAGGGATACCTGCTCACCTGCCTGGCTTCGTGCTTCACATGCCCGGAGCGGTCGTACAGGAAGGCGTCGATAGCCACCGCACTCGTGGCGGTGCTCAAGGGATAGCGGTGCAGGCCGCTGTCCATGGGATAGTCGACCGTGGTCCCTGGTATCCCGATCTCTTCGATGTGCAGGTACGAACCGGCATCGTAATCGTCCATGCCCTCGGGCTTGACCGCGTTGATCCAAAGCTCGGTGCCGGCGAGCGCATGTGAGGCAGGGGAGATGTCGATCACCGGTGTCTCATCGATACCCTCGTCCGCGAATACATTCAGGTAGCACTGGCTCACCAGCTCGTTGGTTCCCGATACCGCTTCGAGCCGCACCACTACGACACAGTCTTCAGACACCACCGGAATCACCGAATTCAGGGTAAATACCGCTGGCTCATCCTTTGAACGGGTTATGGTCCTCGGGGGCGGGTTGCCCGGGTCGTCCTGAATGCCGCCGATATCGAAATACAGCCGTGACTCTGAGACATCCTCCATCAGGAGCCGGAAGCCGACCTCTTCGCCCGCATGGAACGATGCCCCGTTGGCGGGTGAGAGGATGGCGACCTTGGGAAGGGCGTCGCCCGGCGCGAAGGGCTGTACGGTGATGGTGCACGGCTCGCTCACGAGCCCGTTGAGGTCCCAGACTCGAGCGGCGAGGGTGATGGGCTCTTCCGCATCCTCAGGCACCGTGAACCGGTACACGGTCGGGTCAGCAAGAACACTGCACGCCAGGAGATCGTCGAAGATCCCGGCCGTGGAGCTGTCGAGGCATACCTCTACCCGGTCGATCCCGTAGCGGTCGAACGACTGGAGAATCATCTCGACCTGCCGGCCCCTTGGTACGTAATCGCCGTCCTTGGGCGAGACGATCCTGAGATCGGGCGGGGTGAAGTCTTTATACAGGGTGAACTGCCTCTCGAATCGTGCAAAGTCGACCACAGCGTCATAGCCCACGCTCAGGACGACGGGGATTTCCAGTGAACTCTCCCCGTTGTAGCCGGGTACATCGCAGAGATAGCCCAGCTCCATGCTCATGGTCGCGATTCCCGTTGTCCGGACTACGCTGACCGGGCTGATCTGCCGCCACTGGCCGCCCTCGAAGACCCTGATCCGGGCCGAGTCGATGACATCGATGTCTCCCGTCAGGTTGAACGTTAGCGTCAGGTCGTCGAGCTCCTCGACCTGATCGGGCGTGGTGACAAACCCGGGCGGGTCTGTGGACAGAACGATCTGCGGGTCGGTCACGGTGGCTTCGAAGCATCTGTCGCTCGCGTTCCTGCCGTCGCTTGCCCGGACCATGACCCCGAGCCGCTGGAACGCATCGGTGATATCGATGGAAAAGACCGCACGGCCACCGGTGTTCTTGGGGCTTATCCAGTTCGTGACATAGGTGACGCCGTCGTCGAGCGAATAGCGGTATGAGTAGGCCAGTTTATCGTCATCTACATAGTTGTCGATTGCCGAGACGGCAAAGGTGTAGCTTCTCCCGCGTTTCAAGACCGTGACGTCGTGGACGGGCTCGCCCGTTGCCGCGATCACGAGCCGGATCGAATCCTGCCGGGGAGCCAGCAGGTCCTCGGCGCGCAGCACATGGGTCATGGTACCTGCCTGGATGCCATTGATGCTGTTGGCTGTGTTCCCGGCCAGGTCCTGCAGGCCGCTGATCGTGACGGTGTACACCGCATTGGGCTCGAGCGCCTGACCCGGGGCAAGCCTCAGGACGAGCCGGTTGCCCGTGCTCAGGAGCGCGTCGAAACGGCCCGAGATGTCCTGATCCGGGGCATCAGAATAATCGCGGGACTGCTTGATCACAGTAAACGACCGGTCGGACCCGGCGCGGATCGGCTCATCGGCCTCAAGTATGAGCGGCTGGATGCGGCTGAGCGGCTGGGCGACACGTATGGTGGGCGCTCTGTCGTCGATGACGGTCAGGAGCCTGCCCTCGCCCGTATCGGCCCGCTCGCCCGTGGAGTTCTTTACGATCACCACCTGGTAGTCGAAGCCTTTTGTCATCTCCGAGGTGGTGAAGGTCAGGCCGCCGCTTATGAGTGAGAACGGCACGCTGTTGGTCTTAGAGGGCTGCATGCCCTGTCCCGATGGATACCAGTGAACGGATGTGTCCGGGGTCATCCCCTCTCCGAGCACGGTCACTACATCTCCGCCCTGTTCGCTCACCACCGCGGGCGACTGCGGATGGTCCGAGCTCACGGAATGGATCGCCAGGGCATCGATGGCGAGGACCGCGGCGGCAAGCACGTCCGACTGGCCTTCCTGCATGACCGACAGGGAATACAGGCCCGATTCCTGCAAGGTGCCGGCAAAGGTCAGCTCGGTGCCCGACTCGTTCACCGTGAAATCACCCGGATAGAGGATGAGATCACCGAGTCTCACCTCGGATGCCTGGCCGAGGTTTGCCCCGGTGACGGTATAGCTGTTGTACACGCCTTCGATCACGCTTGCGGGCGTGATATGACCAAGTTCGATGGGCAGAAGCCCGAAGGCGGCCGCAGACCCGATCCGCCAGGGCAGGTCCACCTGTACGGCAGCGCCTTTCACGGTTTCGCGAGGCTGATGCAGCAGCACCACGTCGTAGAGGTCGTTGACCTGGAACAGGCCCGCCGATGGCAGGAAATTCAGCCTTTTTCCCTCGAGGATCGTGGATCCCGAGACAGACCCGGCCTGATCGTAGAACGAGAAAACCTCGCACGACACATCCCGCCACGCAGCGGAATCTCCGGTCACCGAGACGCGGACCGTCTCGTCCGGGTTGGTGATCCGTGATGGTTCGATCTTCCACACGTTGGGAATCGGGATGCGGGCATTGTAATACTCTCCACCCGAGACCCACTCCAGCAGATCGCCGGAAAAGTGCAGCCACTGCACCTTCTGGTTCTGACGTGGGTTATATACCTCGGCAAGCTCACGATGGGACAGCTCGCCCTCGGATGCAATGCCGGTGTCGTAAAGGCGGATGCGCCCGTTGCCGGCGATGACCGCGATCTCGCCGTTCTGCGCGACACGGTCGCATGCACCCGTGAAACGGTGGCCGATGAGACGGTTCGGATGGAAGTTTTCCAGGGCCGTGGTATCCACCAGCCAGTAATCCATCCCTCCGGTGACGATGGCACCCGTTTCGATGAGGTCGATACCCTCGGGGTCGAGCATCAGGTGCGTGTACGTGTTCAGGAGCACCTCGGGCCGATACGGGTTTCTCAGCTCTATCTGGTCGGCATACAGGAGATACAGCCCGCCCTGCCAAACGTTAAAGTCCACCAGGTCCTCAGTCTGTCTGAGCTCGAGTGCGCTCAGATCGCTGCTCCGGACGTTGCCGTAGTACAGGGTACGGCCGGCCAGGGCATAGAGATGGGAATCGAACAGCCGGATGTCGGTGAAGCTGCGCTCTGAGTTCACGTTTTTGAAGCGGTTGATGAGCTGAGGATCGTAGATGTTGGTGATATCGAAGACATCGATATCCTTTTGCGTGCCGTGCAGCACCGCCACATGAGCCCCGGTCAGGGCCGTCTCCAGGATATTGCCGGAGACGGCCATCTTGGCAAGCAGCACGGGGACACTGCCGTCCCTGAGGCTGTACAGCCTCGCCTCGCAGCCTCCCGCCGTGAGAAGCAGGTCGCCATGGCGCTGAATGCAGCTCACTCCCGAGAGCCTTTTCATAGACTCGAACACGACCCGCAGACCGCTGTAGACAGCGGTGTTGTCTGAATAGTCGCCGTTTCCGACCTCTACGGTCAGCGTGTCGATCGTATTGTCCGGGACCTGCAGGCTGATGAGGTCCGAGCCCTCGATGCGGACATCTCCGGCCTCGATGCCGTTGATCCACACCCTGGTCATGGGGCCGATGCCCTGGCCCCGGATTCCGATGTGTTCGCCTGCGTTATAAAAGAAGGTCTTGACCGCGGGGTTGAATAAACCGGTCTCTCTGCTGTATGCACCGATCGAGCTGATGGTGGCGTCGGTGATGTAGGTGAAGGCCCCTGCTCTCACATCGGACAGGGCACCGTTGCTCACCGAGATGCCCACGGGCCTGTTGGTGCCTGGCGCCCCTGTGAGCGCGGGCAGTCTGAACACGATCTCGTCGTCGCGTACACTGATGATGTCGGAAGCGCCGACCACCGTGGAGCCCACCTGAATTTGAGTGTTTTCGTCAAACCCGCTGCCGCGGATGACCACGGCATCCCCGCCGCGCCAGGTTCCGTAGGGCGGTTCCACGGAGTCTATCTGCGGCTGCACCCCGCCTGCGGCCACGAAGAAGAACGAGTACCGGCCGGCAAGGGTGTTGCCGTGAATATCCCTGATCTCCGGCGAGAGTACGAGGCGGTAGCGCTTGTTCGCCTCCAGAGGATTCAGGGGGCGGAACATCAGGCATGAGCCGTCGTTGTTCACCCTCTGGCTGACAAACCCGGCAACGGGCGCGCCGTCGATCGTCACCTCGACGAGGGATCCACTGTCTGCGATCTGGGCATGATCCAGGATACGGTTGAACTGGATCTCGATATGATCGCCGGCCGGCAGGACGCCGCCCGCCAGCGGTTTCTGACCGGTGATCAGGAGCTTGTCGTTCAGGATCGTGTTCAGCCCGCCGCCGATGGTGTTGGCTGTTTCTGTGCTTGCGATGGGATTTTCCCGAGGCTCGCCGGCCACGTAGGCGAACGCGGTCCCGGCATAGATCGCATCAGGAGAGAAGGTGATGGTTTTCACGTCGCCCGTGACCGCGAAGTAGTCCACGAGCGGGGTCTCACCCAGGTAGTCGCCGTTCAGCCAGGCCGAAAGGTCGAACACCTGCACGTCTCCTTGGCCTGCCGCGATGTAGAGGGTCTGGCCGATGAGCTCCATCTGCCCGGCAAAGACAGTGCCGCTCTTGATCAGGTAGGCGAGCTTCAGGTCGGCCGCCGGGGTTGCGCCAGTATCGCTGTCGAGCGTAAAGAGCTGGACTGTGCCGCGTTCTCCGCTGGAGACGAGCACCAGGCCGGTGTAGACGATGATGTCCTCCGGCGTAAAGGGTGCGGCTGCCGTGTCGATGGCCGGGAAGCTCCTGAGAACCCGGTAGTCGCCTTCCATGAGGTCGATCTCTATGACCAGACTCTCTGCAGGCACCACGGCCCACAGGCTCCGGCCCTCGACCGTGATCCTTCCCGGAGTCCCGCCGATGGATGCCGTGCTCATCTGGTGCAGGTGGGTCAGCCGCTGGTCGGGGGTGACCCGGTAGATATCGATCCCTGCCGCGCCTGCGGCATAGAGCAGATCGCCTTTGAGGACGATGTCGCTGAGATTCCCGTTCAGGGTGAGGCTGTTCACGAGCCACGGGTCCGCCGGCATGGTGATGTCGAAATGGTAAACCTTGCGGCCTCCGGCAAGGAAGAGATTGTTTCCCTCATGCGCAAGGGCCACGAAGCCGTCCGGACTCAGGCCGGACCCCACCTCGAAGTGGTACGGTTTGAGGCCGCCCAGGAACTCCTTCTCAAGGATCACCGGATGAACCGGGTCTGATACATCGCTCAGGACGAGCCGTGCCGTGTTCGATGCAAGGCGTTTGGTGACCCTGCCCTGCTCGTCCACTACATCGAAGTGGCCTCCGGTGACGGTATAGAGCAGCTGGTCCCTGACGGCGACAGCGGAAACCGGGGCGGGGTTGTCGATGGCGAGGTCGACGCTTCCCGTCTCTTTGCCGGAATAGAAGTAATCCACGGGCGAGAGATTCAGCTCGTTCGGAAAGAGCGTGCTCTCGATGCTCACGGATGCCGGACCGAAGCTTCCTGCCGGCACACGCACCCGGATGTGGTTGCTGCTGAACACCCTGAGGTCGCCTGCACGTGCCGCGCCGAACCGGACGATGTTCGAATGCCCGAAACCGCGGCCGTAGATGTCCACGTAATTACCGCCCTGCGGCGGTCCGGTGGCGGGTTGGATGTCGTCGATCTCGATCCGGGGAACGATCAGCAGCGCGCCGTAGAGAATGTCGCCGAGCGAGGTTTCATTGTGTATGACCTCGACAGGCAGGGTGAGCGTGGCGCCGCCCGCATGCAGATTGGGCAGGGTGAAGATCAGGCGGGTGTCTTCCAGGTGACTGACGGCCGAGGTCATCACCTGGGTGTGGCCGATGCGGATCGAGATGCTGTCGAGATTGTTGCCGAACCCGCTGCCCTCGACGAGCACCTGCTCGGTCCCGTCGGCATGGAAGCAGTGGACGTCGAGGACGTCACTGCCCGAGAGCTTCTTGACCGCATCGATGTGCGGCCTCTCTGCGGATGCATAGGTATACTCGACATCCAGGGGTGCATGGAGTGCGTGCCCGTGAATATCCGTAAGACTGGTCGAGAGCGCAAAGGTAAGCCTGCCCTGGTAGACGAACTGTTCGGTGAAGGATATCTCAATGGTGCCGCCGTGAATGCTGTTGACAGCCTCGATCCGATAATTGTCCTGCGAAACGGGCGATCCGTCCTGCGTGGAAAGGGACACCGCCGATGCCACGTGCTCGGGCGAGGTGTTGATCAGGTTGTTGAGCCGTACCCGGATCCGGTCCTGCCGGGAGAGACGGCTCCCCGGGCCGGGGGAGCAGCCGCTCACCACCAGGCGGGTGCCGGGATTGACGTGGAGGCCGTCGGCGTCCGCGATCAGCAGGGAGCCACCGAAGACGGAGAGCTCGGTGCCGCGGCCCTGGGCCTGCCAGTAGACGATGTCATAGTCGCCCTGGGCGCCTGGCTCCACGATGGAGTAGTTCTCCGGCGTGGAGATGCCGATCTGACCCTGGCTGACCATGAGCGAGTAGTCGGCCAGGCTGTCCGATGCAGGAACGTTGACCTGCCCCGTGGTATAGGCGGGCTGATCGCCGAAAGATTCAAACACAGCGAGGTTGAGGCTGTATGCCGAGCCGATCTTCTTCAGATAGAGCACATACAGCCGGTTCTGGAACCACTGGATGTCCACAGGCATGCCGAAGAGGGCGTCAGGGACGGCAGGGTCCTGATCGAAAGAGATGGTCTGATATCCCAACGCCGGGCCGAACGATTCACCGTCGAGGGCGAAGAACCTGATATAACCGGTCCCCAGATCATTGGCGGCGGCCAGGGCCACGACCCTTTCCGTCTCGTTCACGGCCACGTCCATCGCCCGGTGGCCCGGGGTTCCGATTGCGGCAAGGATGAGCGGCCTGCTCGGGTCGGAAATATCCGCCACGCACATACCCGATGCCCCGCACGCCATGAAGAGAAGGTTGCCTGCACCTGCAAGGCCCGTCACCGGGTCGTCCGTGGGCAGCTGCGAAAGGCGGATGGGCCGTTCCCAAATAGAGATGTCGTAGACCTCGAGACCCGACACCATCAGATAGCGGTTGGCGGCGGTCGGCTTCTGGCCGGCCTTGACGCCTACATAGAAGATATCGCCGTCTACCAGTGAGGCCCCGATCTCCATGGGAGGATAATTCGGGAGGTCGATGCCCAGACCGGAAGATACGGTGTAGGAGAAGCCGCCTGCATAGATTTCCTTGGCCCTGTTGCCATAGGGCATGCGCAGGTACACCCGGTAGAGGTCCGGGTATGCGACGGCGGGCAGGATGAAGCTGAACGAATCCAGGGTGCGAACGTCGTCGTAGAGGTCCACAGCCTCTTGACCCTCTGAGATATCGAAGTCGTTGGCGCCGGTATAAATCTCTGTATCACTGCCCGCGGCCCTGAGAACCACCTTTGTCCCCGGCAGGATCACCGGGTCCGAGGCCTTGATTGCTACTCCGATGCCGCCTTCGGCCGGCGACGAGTTCGGATCGATGGTAAAGAGGCCTTCACCATCGGCGATGGAGTCACCTATGACAAAGGCACCGTGCCAGAAGGCATCCATACTGCTCTGCACCAGTCTCAGGTGATGCTGTCCCGGCGCGAGCGGGAGCAGATCGGTGGCACCGGCTGGGATCTCGAGTGTTTCGGCATCGATGAACACCACCGCAACCGGGTACTGATCGATACTGGCCTCGATCGATGCATCGAAGCCCCGCCCCCTGATGGTGATGGCAGGCTGGTCGCCGCGGTGGAATACTCCGCCTTCGACCGAGGTGATGACGGGACGCATCACCGCCTGCGCGGACATGGTGAACTGAAGCCGGTACGGTGCCCAGAGCGTCTGGCCACGGGTGTTGCGTGCGTCATTGACCCGGAGCACCAGGGTGCTTAAGGGCTCCTTCGCGAAATCGACGACGAACCGCCTGGCCGCCTCGCCCTGCCCGGACTCGAACTGAGGCGTCAGGGTAAAGGCTATCTCTTGCTCATGGAGCGTTTCCGGATCGAACCGCACCAGCTCCATGGCATTTTCAGCCTGGAGAGATTCAACGGTGACCAGCTCGTTGAAGGTGATCGACAGCGGCTCATCCTCGGCCAGGGGCAGGGTTCCGCCCTCGGGCACACTCGACGCCATGACGAACGCGCCGGGGAGCTGGAAGATCCCTAGCCCCTCGCTGCCCCTGCCGGCAACGATCCGGTCGAGATAGACATCCAGACCCATCACGGTCTCGGTATTGCCCGCAGATACGACCTTGGGATTGCGGATGTCAGAGAGGTCGAAAACCACTATCCCCTTTTCCGCGGCAACGAACAAGGTCGTCCCGTAGAGCTTGAGTTGCACGGCCCGTCCTGGATCGTGCTGGAGGGTGCCGTCGAGCTTGAGGAGCATACGGTCTTCGGGCCGGTCTCGGTGCACGATCTCCACGCCCCGGCCGCCCAGCGCAGCAATGAGATAGTCGCCATGGGTAAGGATGTCGAGCACATTGCCCTCGAAGGGAATGAACGTCTGAAGGTAGGGATCCAGAAGAGATAGGGCCGTAACCATCCCGTCTCCTTCGTCCACGGGCTCGGCGCCGCTGTATCCTGGCCAGGTAGGCGGACACTCGGGTCCCCACACGCGGGCACTGTGATTGCCGCCGCTCATGAGCCATCCGTCAGCATAGTGCAGAGCGGTTCCGCCCTGCATACCGGCAAGCGAGCCCATGCCCACCGGATCGAAGGGGTCATTGTAATTCAGCACCTGGACATCCTGAGGCGTACCGTAGCCGGATACATCGAAACACCCTGTACTCGGAAGGCTTGCGTCCGAATGCGGCGAGGTCCTGACAGCGTAGAGTGCATAACCACTCTTGAATACATCGGTGACCAGAGCCGGTCCGGCAAGGGCCTCATTGATGAACTGCAGGCCGTTGAGCTCATCCAGATTCAGCCTGGCAATGCCTCCCAGGCCGCTGGCGACGTATAATCTCTTGCGCTCAACACCATCCTCATGCTCCACGATCGGGAAGATGCGGATCGAATCGATCCCGTAGCTCTGCTTGAGGGTCGATGCCTGCTTTAGCAGGTGTTCTTCCTCATCGGTCAGGGTGCCGCCCTCCTCCTTGATTGCACCCAGGATCATGGCAGTGGCCTTGTGCATGATCGCGGCCCTGCCCTTGCCGTCGCTCGGCAGGGCGGACTCGCCCCCCACCAGGAGCGGGGCATAGGGGTCCTGGATGTCGAAAGAAGCCGCCCGCATGGTGTCGGGGAAATCAATGCCCAGGATATTCTGCGTATCATAACCCTGATAGAGATATCCACCGTTGGTGACAGCCACACCCGTTGCCGGATCGATCCAGACATCACTCGGATAGACGAGATCGGGCCGGATGTTCGAGCACAGTTTCAGTCCATAGCCGAACCCTTTGTCGCCTTCGAGCCGCGTGGTGTTTCCATACCGATCCTCTCCCTGAACGGGCTGACGGCCGGAAACACCGCGGGGCGTGACGACCCGGATCAGCTCATGCGAGATCACCTCCACCCGGGAAACCGGGGTGGAGCCGATCGTGATCTTCAGGCTGTCCATCACTGTGTTGCCTGGCTCGAACCCGGCGCCCTTGATGGTGAGTATGGTCCCTCCTGTTATGGGCCCCCACTGCGGAGTTACCGAATCGAACCTGATCGGCTCGTCCACAACGATGCCGCCTTTGAGCGTGATAGTCTGCCACAACCCCGCCTTCTCGACCTCGATCACGAGGTCGTACTGGCCGCCTGAATGAATGGGAGGAACAGAAGCCGTGGCTATACCGACCCGTTCTTCGGTATCACTGGAGACGACCCCTTCGACGGTCGCTGCGACATCACCCACGTATATGCGGATGCGATCGGGGTCGAGCGGAGCACCATAGATGCCCACCTTTATCACACCGGGCACACCTGCCTGGATATGCCGTGGCATGACCGAATCAACAGCAAGATCACCGACCTGCGCGCCACGATAAGTAAAGGCAAAACGCCGGTCCTTATCCAGCTCGTAGAGCACGATGTAGCCACTCTGCGCAGGCTTCACCGAGGCTATCCCCGCCTTGACCACCACATCGAGCTGTTCGCCGACTCTCAGCCCCTGCTTGTCAAACCTGATGAGGGCCTCGTTCCCGGTGATGCTGACCGCGGCATCCAACGGACTGCCGTTCCCCCGGTATACCGCGAAACCTTCCACGTTGGCGGGATAGAGATCGATGGCCTTGTTGAAGTGTATGCGGATGTCTGCTGCGGCATCGATCACGGTGTCGATGATCCGGTTTTCCGGTTCAACCAGGTGGATCTTCAGGGTTACATCAGGGATGACCTCGACAACACCGTTATACCCAATAGAGCCTGCACTGCCTGGTACGCCGCAGCCCGCTGCCATATAGCTGCCTGCCGCGACCACGTCGAGGAAATTGCCCCGATAAGAATCCATCCCAGCCGTCCTGACCGGGTGCGCCGGGTCGGTCACGTCGACCGTCAGGATGCCTGCCTTGCCCAAGGCGAGGTAGGCAACCCCACCCTGAACATCCACGTCATAGACGAACCCCGCGTCATTCACCCGGGATACGATGCGCGGCACGGCCGGGTCGGAGATATCCACGATGACCAGACCGCCTTGGCCGGCGGCCAGGAATGCATACCGCCCCTGAACCACTACCCGGCTGGCCGGAACATCCAGGGTGCTCAACAGTCTGAACCCGCTCGCAGTATCGTTTTCGATGATATAGAACCCGCCGCTGCCTACGTATTCGCTCTCAAGCAGGCGGTTTTCCCTGAAATCGAAGTCGCCTCCCACCACGATGTAGAGCTCGGGCTCGCCGGCCTGGGCGGGGAGCTGTTCGACATCGAGGGCTGTCCGGCTGCCCGGCAGGGCGAAGCGGCCACTCATGTAGAGCTTGGTGTGCAGATACGCATCGACAATGCCAAGGCCCTGGTTGCCCAGGGCGATCACAGCCTTGTTTTGTGTGACATCGATGCCGCGGGCCACAGCACACTGCAGATCCAGCGAGGAGATGATCATGGAGCGGGATATGTCGAGTTGGTCGAACGAGACCACAAAGAGCCTTGCATCAGTGAAGTACGTGCCGTTGTATCTTGCCGCCGTCACAAAGATGCGGTCCTGCCCCCGCTCGAAATAGCCGGAGAGCGACAGCGCCCAGTAGCCTCCGGGCAGAGAGACCTGTGCCAGAACCCGGTCGTCAATCTCGTCATTGTTTCCATCGATGAGTGAGAGCAGGGCATCGGGGTTGAGCGGATCGCTGCCCGTGGTAAGGTTCGAGGCGGACAGGTCATAAATCACGATGCCCCGGCTCCCTGCAGCAGCGATCAGGAAGTTCTGCGATGGATCGAGTTGGGCGTCGTAGATCCGGCCCTCGTCGAGAATGTTCGACTGGACGGGCTGGGTGTAGCGGAAGGCATCCTCGAGGATGTCGCACTGAAAGCCCAAGCGGCATACCCGGACATCCACGGGCCCGATGCGGCCGCCAGGGGTGATCACCTCGATGGTCTCGCTGTCGATCACCTTGATCTTGTCAGCTGCCACCGGGTAGTCACCGAAGAAGACCTCGATCCCGCTCGAGCAGGACTGCATACCCTGCCCCGTGATCTCCACCGTGGTCCCACCGGTCAGGGGGCCGGCGTCGGGTGACAGTCCTCTGATGATGAGCGGCTCGACATACTGAACAGCACCGATGAGGGATACGACCCTGCCGCTGCTGTCCTGCACGGTCAGGGTGCCGGGGCCGGCCATGTTGTCCGGAGCGCTGATCTGATATTCCACACCACCTTCCACCACCCGGGTGCCGATGACCGGGGCATCCTGACCGGAGATGGCAAAATAAGGGCTTCCCGATGCGTTTCTCAGGGTGACGAAGATCTGGCCGCCTGAGACATCGATCATCCAGGGATCGATATCGATGATCGCCATGGCAGGCCCGGTGGATGTCCCGGTAGTAAAGGGGATGACATGGTCGAAGAGCCCGACCGTACGGCGGCTCGATGGGACGCCCTTCAGGACGATCCGGTGCGGGGTGCCGGCTTCCAGATTCATGTCCGGGTCAAGCCGGACGATCCTGGGATCTTCGCTGTCGATGGAGAGGCTGTACGCCAGGGGCACTCCGCCTGCAGTGCCGTCTTCCCTGATCAGGTCGATATAGGCGGCGAGCTCGGTCTCGCGCATGGTCAGTGGAATGGTGAAGCGCAACTCCGGTACGATATCCAGCGACACGGCCCGTTCGTTGTGAACAGGCGTGCTGCCCGCCAGGTCTAGGGTAAGCGTGTCAACGAAGCTCAGCGTAGAATGCCCACCGGTATCAACGGCGAACATCGCCACACCGTCATCGGTGTAGACCATCCTTACGCCTTCCTGAATGCAACCCTGTTCGATCTTCATGGCATCCAGGAGCATGATATTCTCCAGCCTGCAGGCATCGTACAGGGCCAGATACGTATTAAAGCATTGAGGAGAGCCGTCTATCCGGCGTTGTGAGATATTGAGCACGGTGCTTGCCTGGGCGGCAAGGTCCTGCGTATCACCCGGGACTGTGAAGCCGAACCCATAATATTGTCCCACCCGCCGCAGGTGTTCAGGCCTCGACGCATCGACTACATCCAGGGCATTTCCTGTCCCATAGAGCGACTGCTGGACAAAGCCGGCACTCTGTGCATAGGTCGGTGCATACGTTCCGGCCTGGGGCAGCGACGGCCTGGTGATATCGAAGAGAACCCGCCAGGAAGAATTCCCGCACCGGGTATCCACATGCAACATATCACCGATCACCTCGATATCTGTGGGCACCAGCGGATAGGTGACACCGTTTATCATCGCCTGCCTGATCCGGGTGATGACCGTTGGGTGCAGGGGATCGGCCAGGCTTACCACCACAACCCCGCTCTCACCCGCACTGACAAAGGCGAGCCTGCCAGCCGTGACAATCTTCTCCGGAGCGGTGTCGATCGGCAGCGGCACCTCGTAGAGGGCGGACTTGTCCTTGGGCTGAGGATTATCGGGTAAGGGCTCTGTCTCCCTCTCGTATACGAGCAGCCACGAACGCCCGTCGTGATCGGTTTCAATATGCGGGAATGGGTATCCCCGTGCTATGACATATACATATTCAGGCCCTAATGCCATGCCATTGGCCATGAGATCCTGCGGCAGGATCGAGTAGAACCCGTGCACCGGAGCGGCATCGGGGATCCTTTCGGGATGATACCGGACAAGTCCGATCCACCCCGGAGCATAGTAGTGCCTGACATATTCGGGATCATAGACGTGTTCAGGTCCTTTGACTCCGCTTCCCAGCACTCCCCGGCCCAGGACATATGCCAGGTTGAGCCTGGTATCGGCCGCCAGGCCGACAATAGTGCCCGCAGGCAGCTTCTGGGTGTCGGGTATATATCTCGTTGGTTCCCCTCTGGAAAGGGCCTCGAGTTCGGCCTTGATCTCAGATGCGCTGTACGGGTTTTCGGTCTCGAGCACATGGTTGACCTCGAGACGTCCGTAGAACAGGGCGTTCATCAGCACGAACCGCCTGCCGAGCTCGTCTGTGATCTCAACATCCACAAATCCCCGGTAGCCTTTCCCGTCCGGGTTTCTGAAATCTGGCACCACCCACTGCATGCGCTCGGCGCTGTAGAGCGACAGGTGATCGTTGTCCACCCGGTATGTGACAGCCGAATCCGGATCGCCGCTGATGGTCGCTTTCAGCGTGATGCCGTTGTGGAACCCGTAGCCCGTGATCTCCACTACATCATTCGCGCCGGTCTGACTGGTCCGGACCACCGAGGGGTTGATAAAGGATATCTTGAGCTGGTCTACATAGGTGAACCCGCCGTAGACCGTGTCTTCGAGGCCGTGGTCGTTGATCACCGTCACTGCTGCAGGTCCGGCATAGTTCGGGATGGTCATGGCGTAGATCCGGTCAAACTCATCGACAGTGCCGGCAGGCTCCACCTCATCGACCACGATGGGCTGCCCGCCGATGAAAAGCTGCGGGTCTGTCCCAAAATTGAGCCCGCGGATCACCAGCTCGGTCCCGCCTTCGGTGCCTCCTGCTGCGATGCAGGCATGGTCACCATCCGCTCCAAGGGGACAGATCGACACGATATCCGGGGCCGACGCAGAACCTGCCGCGGACGTCCAGAACCCGAAGACATAGTCCCTGGCCAGGGCATAGCCCGAGATAGCCCTCAACCCTTGTTTGAGCCTGACAAAATACCGTGTGTTCGGGGCCAGTTCGAACTGATCGCTGCGGACAAGCTCGATGATCCGCCGGTTCGGCTCGCCTTCCCGCAGCTCATACGCGAGCTGGAACCGGGATGTGATATGCTCGCCGATGAGAACGTCGTCCTGGATCACCTCGACGAAATCCTCAAGAACCACATCCGGTCCCAGAACACCCGAGAGCTCTATGGTGATCTTGTCGAGATTGGTAGGCACATTATGCTCTCCGTAAACCGGGGAGTGGCTCAAGATAGTCAGCTCGGTGAACTCGATGCGGCCGATTCCGGACTTGCCTGCAGCAACCTGCATGCCGCCGCGGGCTAGGGTTACGCCGCGGGCCGCGAAGTTGTCTTTGCTCGCGAAACGGTGGGTCATGACCGGGATGGTCGGATCCCACGCTGGGTCGAGCTCTTTCTCGAGGTCGATGATTTCCACGAGCGACTGGGCCGGGCGGTCTTCCTGGTCTGAATAGTGCACGGTCACATAGACCAGGTTGCCCTGGATAGTCACGTCGTACACCCCGTCTGGGACCAGGTCGGCCCGCGCGGGCTTCAGCTCGATGGTCCGCACCACCTCGGGGTGGTACGGGTCCGAGATGTCGATGATATTGATCTGCGACACCCCGCCGTCGCCTGCCATATCGGAGACGAAGAGCCGGTTGCCTGCCAGGTGGATGCGGTTGGCGACACCCATCGTATCCACCCCACCCACGATGGGCATGAGAGGATCCCGGATGTCGGCCACCACAACCCCTTCGTGAGATGCCGCGATGAATGCGAAATTGCCCTGCACCTTCACATCACGGGCAAAACCGTTCGGTTTGATGAAGCTGACATGGTATGGTGCTTCGAAGGAGCTTATGTCGATGACCTGGACACCGCCGTGGCCGTTGGCCACAAACACGAGATCGTCCTTGAGATCAAGGCCGTAGACATCGGGATACGGCAGGTCCACACGGCCGGTGAGCAGATAGGGAAGACCGAGCTGGTACTCGCCGCTCATCGGCGTAAAGATCAGCAGCTCGGCATCCGTGTTATCCAGATAGAGGTTCCCGCTTCCCTTCACGCCATCGAGCCAGTCTTTCTGTATCTCGCTCTTCATGGCCAGCAGGAATCTGTCTGTTCCGGTGTTGCTCTGGTTGTCGGAGTTCGGCTGGAGCTGCCGGCCGATCACCCCAGATTTGCCGGCGAATACTGCATGGGCGTCGCAGAAGATCTCGCCGATAGTGCCGGCGAACATCTCTGCTGAGCCGCTGAGCAGAGGTGAATAGACGAAGTAGTCGCCCAGGCCGTTGCCCTGCTCGTTGTCCGTGGCATCGAACAGCGCGATCCCGGTGTATTGCAGTGCGCCGCCGCCGAGCTCCTCGATGGTCTCGTTTCCGAGGCCCTGTTCGATCCTCATCGGATCGGCGCTCGCCCACGCCACGACCATGGGGCCTGACCTCCCCTTGCCCAAGTATTGGTCTACGGCGGTGTAGTACACCTCATCCGCCAGGTCGAAGCGGCCTTCAGCCGGGCTTAAAAACCGCCTCTCGCTCAGGGCCCAACCCACTTCGTAGACGGCCTGTGCGTTCACGGTGTGATTGGGTGTCTGCACCTCAGCCACAGCCAGCACACGCTCGCGCATGTGTCCGCCCCGGCGCAGTATATCTCCGCCCGAGAAATCCGCCCAGTAGATGTATGAGAAGTGATCCGGGTCGCTCACCGGCGTGGTGTCGCCCTCCGGCCTGACATCGTCACGGAACAGGTTCAGGGCGTATTCATCGAGCGTCACCCACTCGCCGCCCACCTGATGCTGCCGGTAGAAGGTCATGACGACCCGATCGATCTCCCCTACATCTTCCACCCCCACTATGGCCCGGATGGGCTCCGCGGTGGTGAGTATCTCGTTGTCCACGGGAGAGAGGATCTTTACCTTGGGCACCACGGTGTCCTTGATCTTCCCGATCAGGACCATCTGTGACTCACCGGCCTGGCCCAGGATGTCGTAGGCGACCGCCTGGACGATAAAGCCGTCCACGCCTTCCGGTGCATTGATGTCGGCACGGTAAAGGTGTGCCTGCCCGAACCCTCCGTCGGTCGCCGCCATGTTCTGATACACCGAGATCACGGGCTGAGAATCCACATAGAACACCACCCGGTCAATGCCCTCGGGTCCGAGGTCGTCGTGCACCTCAACCGTGATGCCGATGGACTCGCCCTCGATGACTACGGCCTGACTGCTGTCGGGATCGACGATCCGTGCCGTGGGCGGTTTGTCTGCCGTGATGGTCAGGGCAAGCAGAACATTACTGAGCGATGACTCGTAGCCGTCGATATCCCGGGCACAGGCCTTGAAGAAGACCTGCTCGCCAACGGGGCCTGCAGGAACCTGGAAATGGAAATTGAACGGTGCGGCACTGTCCTGCCCGAGCAGTGTGAAATCCTCCTGCTCCGGAACAGTACCGATTGCATACAGGAGCTCGGCGCTGTCCACTCCCGCCTCGGCATCGCTAGCCAGGACATTGAGCACGATGGGGCGGCCCTGGGTAATCTCGGTGATCTGTCCCAGACTGAACCCGCGATTGTCCAGCACGCGGATGCCGGTCACCTCGGGCGGGGTGTTGCGCACCAGGGTCACGGGCCTGGTCGCAACTGATTCGTTGCCGATGCCGTCGACGGCTACCGCCTTGAAAAGGAGCGCCAGCCGATCATCGCTTGATGCTGCGGCACGATAGGCGTCAAGGGTTTTTACCGGCAGAGTGCCGCTATACGGCGTACCCAGGAGCAGTGCTTCCTCGACCCGCTCGTCTTCGCTGAACTGGCCGTCGAGGTTCCGGTCGGCATAGAGCATGACCCGCACCGAGCTGACCCTCACGTTGTCCTGGACGATCAGGTGATACTGAAGCGGCCGCTTTTCAACCACAGTCGCGCCGCTCGATGCCGGCTGGACAACGTTGATGTCGGGCGCCTGGGTGTCCTGCTGCACATGGACATGGACCGGCACCGGGGTCTCCACGGTCCGCGGGATGCCTCCCCGCCGTTTTTCCGTGACCGATGCGGTCAGTGTGAGGTTTTTTCCGGCCTGCCCGTACGGCACCTCGAAGATGAACTCGTACGGATACTCGAGGTCGACCATGCTCCTGTCTCCCTGGGTGAGCCCGCTGATGTTCAGGACAACCCGGTCGACGCCCACGTCGTCGAGGGCTACGGTCTGCACCAGCAGATAGCTCCCCTCGGTGAGGGTATGGTTGTCCTTAGGCTGTGCGATCTCGATGGTGGGAGGATCGTCCTGCATGACGAGCACAGATACGTTCTTGGAGACCGCATGCCCGTCGGGATCGTTGAACTGCACCCCATAGGTGTCGATCGCCTCTACCGTCAGATCGACGCGGTTGTTGCCGGGATTGTCCGGATCATAGGCCGGCACCGGCACCGAGAAGTGATAGGGAGCATTCAGGAGCTTGAGCTCGTACGAGGGAGAGCCGCCGGGATAGTCCGCCCTCAGCATGACATACGCAATGCCCACATCGTCGAACGCATCCACCCGGACCGTGAGATCGGTCGACTCCACCACATAGCTGTCCTGGGCGGGACGGATGATATCGATCACCGGCCTCTCGTCGATCCGTATTATATAGGAATGCTCGGATTCCCTGCTCAGACTCGAATCCCTGACCACCACCCGTACCCACAGGTCATAACGGGCGATGTCCGCTGCGCTCAGACCCTCGAAGTGCGAAAGGATCTCACTCATTCGGCTCACGTGCATGAGCTGGTCATACACAGGGGTGTCGATCCAGTCGGGATCGATGGGCTCGTAATCCCGGGCGGGGATGGTATCGATCGTCCTCACCAGCTCGTAGGGCGTCCTCACGACCGTTGATTGCGTGGTGAGCACACCGTATGCCCGGTAAATCTCGATCCGGTTGACCTTGACATTGTCACGGCCCTGGACCGAGAGCGTGAAATCCGTGTTCTCGATGGGTCCATACGAACTCTGCGAGGGGCTCACTATCACCTCGGGCATCACATCGTCAGCTCTGACCGCCAGGATGTGCTCATCCATGCCCGCAGCACCGTCCGAGTCGTAGACATAGGCGGTGATGGTCAAGTCCTCACCCGGCTGGTACAGGCCCGAAGGCATGGTGAGGAGATAGTTCCTCATCAGGGTGTTCACCCCGCTCTGCACGCCGTACTCATCCGCAATGTTTTTACCGTACCTGCTCTCCAGGCTGTCGTATATCGAGAGAAATGCCTCGTGCACCGCGCTCTGTCCGCCCGAGATGTCGCCGCCCACGCTCACTGACGACAGCGGCATCCCGTTGGCGAATACCCGGACCGAGTCTTGGGTGATCACACGGTCGTCTGCCGCCACGATGCCGACCTTGAGGCTCAGAGTCCCGGCAACGATCTCGGCCCCGTCCGCCGGGCCGGTTATGCGGATCTCGGGCACCACGTTCATGAGCGGATGAATCAGAAAAACGCGGCTGCTCGTGTTGCCATAGGTATCGACCACGGCGAGCTCATACTCGGTGGGTTCGATCTGGTCGAATACGATCTCGACCGACTCGCTCCGGCGGACGACCGGCTTGTCAGGACAGGAATAAGGATACGTGCGGGTGAACAGGGTCTCTGCCCGCTGGCCAGCAGAGAGGCGGTAGACCGAGAACTCCTTAAGCCCGGCGTCGTCGCTGAGCTCGCACTCCACCTTGCAGGATTCACCGCTCCTCACCCAGAACTCTCCTGCACTGAGCGAGACCGGGTCGGTGATCCTCTTGCGATAGACATTCTCCACCGGGTAGCTCGAGAAGGCAAGCGGTTTGAGCAGCGGGGCCTCGTTACGGTCGAGGAGACAGAGCACACTGCTCTGTGTGCTGTAGCCGCTCTCGTCGAGAGCCACGACGGAGATCTCAAGCTCTCCGCCCGAGTACTCGCGTGGCACTTCATAGGGTATGGTATATTCTTTCCGGTCGCAGGCGCCGCCGATCTCGCGGATCAGTCGTGTTTGGTTCTCGAGTATCCGGATGGTGCGAAGCGTCCGGGAATTGTCCGAGACCCTCAGACTCAGGTCGATGTTCTGGCACGGCACCAGTACGGTGCCCTGCCTGGGCTCGACGATTGCGACCGTTGGTGCCTCGACGTCGAGCATGACCGACCCGGTCGAGATCACGCCCAGTGCCACGGGCCCCCTCTGCGGTGAGAGACGGTCGGTGGCGTAGACGAGCAGGGAGTAGCTCCCTATGGACTGCTCGACCGGTGTGGGCAGGACCACCCCTGCATATTCCCTGGCACCCTTCTGACTGCGCATGGGCCGCGACTCGATGAAGGCGGGCTTGAGGGTGCCGTCTCTCGACTCGTCGATGAGCAGCTCGACCCTGGGAACCAGGCCGTCATCCGAGTATGACCTCCCATTGAAGGTGAACCGTCCGACCTCTTTGCCCCGATTCAGTTCAACGCGGATCTGCCGGAGAAACTGCGGCGCACCGGGCACGGCCGAGAAGTCCGGGGTGATGACGATGAGGGTGGTGTTCTCGTCGATGTAATCATCCAGGTGCAGCAGACCGCCCGACACCAGCTCGGTGATCACCTGTGCGCCGCATGGGTTGTCGGAATAGATGGTCAGACTGTAAAGGACGCCTGCACTCAAGGTGCCTGGATTGATCTCGAAATGATCCCTGGTCGCCGGAACGAGCGGGTATACGGTCATCACGCCGTTGTCGAACGTGACATAGGGTTTTCCATTGATCGAGATCGCGCCGGTATAACCGTCCGCCTCGGGGTATGCCATGGTCACGGCAGGCCCGTCGTCCTGGGTGGTGATGCCGGCCGGACCTCTGACTGCCTGGATATCGTCCAGAGAAGTAAGCACGGGGAAGTACCGGTTATTCATGATCAAGTCATCGATTATCTCAACGACGTGAGACACCGGCTCGGCCTGCAAAAAGTCTCCGGAAGGCGATTTCCCGAAGAGCCCTACAGCCGGTGCCTTGTCGGGGAGCACCTCGAAGAGCTTGGTCTCCACGGACCGGTTCCCTGCAGTATCCACCGCCTCAACAGTGATAGTGAACAGGGCCTTGGCATTCCCTGAAGGCTGGGGAAGCGGCAGAGCTATCGGGCTGTCCCCGGCTCCCGGGAAGGATACCTGGTCCTGTTCCAGTCCGCTCTTTTCCACGAGCACTGAAAGTGCTTGGTCTTCTCCTGTCTTGAAGAAGACTGTATACCCGGCCACGGCGATATTGTCAGTCACGGACAGGCGCAGGTGTGCGGCGGTCTGCTCGTACAGAGGAGACACCGGCTCCAGAAGCCTGATCTCGGGTGCGGTGGTGTCGGCCAGTATGGTCAGCGGCACCCGGGAGGTCTCTGCTGTGTTAACACCTTTGTCGCTCGCCCTCAGGAAGAGCTCGAAGGGCTCTCCTGCGTGATCGATAAACGACCTGGGGATGCGGATGCGGCCCTTGACATCCACCCGGTGGCGGTACGCGGCCACGATCGATCCCAATGTCCCCGGGTTGGGAACGCGTATTTCTTCACGTTTCTCGGTGAGTGCTAGGTATTCCCACTCCACGGTCTGTACCCGGCCGTCCGCGTCCATGAGAAAAACCCCGATACTGCCCGTATCCACCAGGGTCTCGTCGTAAGCGCTTGCCTGGATGTCGATACTCTCGCCCGGGAAGATCTCCACAGCCTGCTGCGGGGTGATCAGACTGATCACCGGCGGTTCGCCGTCATCGAGTATCTCGATGCCAATCGCCTGCTCGGCCTGCTGCCCGGCACTGTCGAAGGCCCTCACCACAAGACTGACAGGCTCGGGTACACCCTGGGGCTTTGTGGGAACGGTCAACACCACGCTGGCGTATCCGCCCTGACCCTCGGCCTGCTGGATACCCTTGCTGTCGAAAGGCCGGTGCACGAGAATGTCGCTGCCCGAGAGGATCATGACCTCGGCCGATACCACCTGCCGGTCGTCGGTTAGAATAGCATCCACCGTACAGGCCTCACCCTCTACGAACCGGGACCCTGCGGAAGGTGTGCGTATGGACACCTCGGGCGCCCGGTCGGTCTCGACCCGGTAGCAGAAGTCCTGTGAACCATTGTTCCCGTAGATATCGGTTGCCGAGATACTGACGACCATTTCGGCTGCGCCCGCCGGCACGGCAACGGTCACGCTTCCCTGGACAACGTCGGTTGACGCAGAGCCGCTATACTGCCGTTCGAATACGACCGAGCCGAGGACGCTTATGCGTACGGATGAAACCAGGGAGTCGTCAACCGCCCGCCAGGCAAAGGCCTGGCTCTGGCCGGCATAAAGTGGATCACTCACGGGCGGCTCCACGATACTCACCTGCGGACCGACACCGTCCATGACAACCGATGCACGGAGCAGGCACACCTCGGACTCGTGCCCCATGGCGTCGAATGCCCTGGCTTCGAACACGAGCTCGTGCCCGTCATTGCTCAGACCGAGTTCGGCCAGGGAGAAGCTGATTCGGTTTGAGACCACCTCCATAGGCACCAACCCGCTTGATTGGCTGTGGGTGATTGTCCGGACGGGTTCGGTCGATCCGTCTACAAACATACTGACCGTGAGCCCTGTGACTGCGCGATCATCGCGGGCCACCACCTCGAGGTTGACTATGTCGTCGGCAAAGTACCGGGTCCGGTCGCTTGTAAGGGCCCTGACCTCGGGAGACTGATCCTTGAACACCCCGATAACCGCACTCAACTCTGAGGTATTGCCGGTCTTGTCCCGGGCGACGGCCTGGATGGGATATCGGTCGTAGGGCACCCCATCGAGGTTTTTGAACGCAGGCATCCGCACCAGGACAAAGGCGGTGTAGGCATTGAGTGCACCCGGGAGCTGCTGGACCCTGAGCCCCTCTTCCTCGCCGATGGAATCTGAACTATTGCCGGTCAGGAGGTAGCCCTGACCTTCGACCCTGCGGATGCCTGAGAGGCGGACCTCAACCACGCCCACGTTATCGTATCCGGCAAGCTTGACTACGGTCTCGGTCCCCTCGACGATCGAGGCAATGTCGTCTCCGCTATCGGTGGCATTGATCGGGGGAGAGGCAAGATTGATCACCGGCGGCTCCTCATCCCTGCCGAGGGTGGCTGTCACGATCTCGCTCTTGACCACGTGCCCTCCGGTGTCGGTCGCCACCGCATAAACAGAGAGAGGCTGTTCGGTCTCGATGGAAGACGGGGTATGGTAGATGACGGCAAACGGAGTCCGGTAATCTGAGCCGACAAGCTGGTCGTTTATGTAAAAGTCGACCTGACTGATCCCCAGATCGTCAGCCGCATTGGCTCTGAGCTCAAGGGGGAGACCGGACACGACATGCTGGCCCTCGACGGGATGGCTGACAGCCACGGTCGGTTCCTGATCGCCCTTGACCGATACGCGCACCGGCTCCGACACGACCACCTTGCCGTGGTAATCCACCACCCGGGCGCTCAACTCCAGCACCCTGCCCAAGGCCTCGGCATCCACCTGGTGAGTGAATGATTCTCTGGTGACCTCTACCTCGTAGTCACCGGTGGATATGCCCTCTTCATCCTTTTTATATGTACGCCCGGCGATACGAACGTCGTCGACCAGAATCTCGATGATGGTCCCCTTTGACAGGGTGTCGTCTGCCACCTGCACCTCGATGGCAAACGGACTGCCTGCAGTCACGATACCGTCTGCCATCGGTCTGACGATACTGACAGCCGGTGGAAGATTCTCGATGACCTTCACGAGCTTTGCCGGTGCATCCGAGACACCGCCGTTTCCGCTGTAGACTCGAGCCGTCACTGCCAGGCTTGTCTGTTCGGTAGATATGACTGGGGCTACCGCTTCGAGTTTCCAGACTTCGTACAGGTATTCCTTGTTACCCTGATTCGGGACCGGCCGCTTTTCATACACCGGAAACCGGGCAGTCCCGATCTTCTGACCGTCGGCGAAAAACTCGGCGTATGATATACCGCTTGCGTAGCTGTTATCAGGCATTATGCCGAGATTCGACACGATGCTTAGAACATAGGGGCTGCCCTCGACCACCCTGAGATTGTTGATCGGCTGTTCGAACTCGTAGGCCGGAACTGAAGGGACCTCTTTGGCAACGATGGTCACCGCCTGTACCGGGGTTTCCTTGATCTGACCGGCACTGTCCACGGCTACTGCCTGGACCTCGATCACCTGGCCTTCCAGCATCTCGCCGACCGGCATGCTCAGCACATAGGGCGCTGCCTGCCTGCGGCCCACCACCACTCCGTCCATAAGGAATTCCACTCGCTGTACAGCGACATCGTCAGAGGCGTCAGCCGCCAGAAAGACCGTATCTCCCACCTCGACCCTGTCAGGCACATCCAAGGAAATCTCCGGCAGGGCATCCCTGGCGGCAACCGGGACATCGAGGCTGATGCCCGGGTTCTGCACGAGTGTAAAATGCACTGTCATCGGGCTATCTTCAGAAATACTCATGGTGGAGAGCATCCCCTTGCCGCTGTCCACGATCAGGATCTCTTCGCCGCCCGCAGGCACCTGAGCCTGTACGCGGTAGAAATCGGTCAGCGGGGCCTCGGTGCCATCGCTGAAAACTCCAAGCATTGTGGGCAGGGGATAGAAACGGTTGAGACTTTCCAGGACAACCGTCTGACCCGGGGCATAGCCGTTGAGCCGCAGGCCTGTCAGTTTCTTGGTGAAAGACACCTCCACCGGAACCTGAATGGATTCGAGCCCGGAGATGGAAATGGTGATGAAAACAGGACTTGCACCCGTCTCAGCCAGTGGATATACCCGGCCGTCACTCGATACATGTACGAGAGACGGTTCGGATGAAGAGAAGCCGATACCGTGCCCTGCCCCCGGCAGCGGCACCCATCCTCGAAACTGAAACTCGATGCTCGGGATGAGTTGTACGACCTCCATGGCATTGGTGAATATGATCTTGGAAGGTGATACTTCCATGCCGAGGATCTGCTCCTCGGTGTCCTCTCCGACGATCACGATTTCGGAGAACGAACTGTGATTGCCCGAGGCATCAACCGCATGGCCCTCCACGAGAACCAGGGCATTGTGGAGCATCTCCTCGGCCGACAGCGGCGAGTCGAGTTTCAGGCTATACTCGAATATATCCTGGTTATCGTGATCCGGATAGATCCTGACGCTCCCCGAGGTATCCGCAAAGGCCTGTCGCCTTGCCCTGGAGATGACGCCCCCGGCGGCACGCAATTCTGATATGCGGAGACCTATGGCCTGGAGGCTGAGGTACGAAATATCTATGTCATCAGATGCCTGAATCGCTATGTTCAGCCGCTGATCCTTGCCATCGGCATCGAAGGATACGGATTGAAATCTCAGTGAGGGGTTGTTCGGCTCGGTGGCGAATGTCTCGTTATACGTCTGCACCTCGCCATTGAAAAAAGTCAGCTCTACGTGGGGATGAAACCGGTCGGGACCCTGCAGCGAGAATTCCAGCTCCCCGGCATCCGGGTCGCCGGGCAGGCGCCGTATGTCGGCAGGTGAATACGGTGTTAGGGCAGAGGACTGACCGGCCTTGATCTCCACCACCTCGCTGCAATCGGATATCCTCAGTACATACGCGGATACCTGGCCGGATGAATTCAAGGGCTCTGCCGCCCGAATATCCAGCCCGACTGCAGCCTGTGCCGTGCCCATTGATGTGATGACAAATAAAAGAACAGAAAGAAACAATCGTACAACCGTGGTACTGACATTTCTCCCCATATCCATCAGCAGAGATCCTCCAAAGAACTGTGCAAAATACACAGCTTATACGAAAGGTGCATTCTGCTCGAACAGCTCTCAAAATAAATGGCCGCCCTGAAGGTACGAAGACCGAACAGGACAAAACATCAGCCATCCATATCGCGTTTCCTTTCAGCAAGGAAACGGCATGAAGGCAGAAGGAAGGGATCCCTGGCTCTGGCGCTATCTCTTGAATGAACTATTTCGAGGCATGCTTATTGAGCGATATGGAGATATCGGTAAATCGTTCTGACCATATACACCACTCACAAAAATCATACCATCGAACAACAGTGTCCTCACGGATCCTTGCCCCTCACTCACGAAACAGATAATACACCGCACGTATTCATTTGAATACTATTCTGAGTTCACCCCTTTTGCAATTTTCTTACCAATCATAGTTATCTTATAAGTGGTCAATATATTTTATTTTCTCCATTTTCATATTATATCGTACAGGAAGACATCCATTCCTTGGGGAAATTTTTTTCTTACAAACGGGATAGTTCTTTTCCCTGACACACGGTCTGAACTATCTTTTATTCCCGCCCATATGTATTATAATACTGAAGTTTCGCATACCAGGTCAGTTCGAGTTGATGGGGGTATTTTCAAGGATATTCAAGAGGTAGAAGAAGTGGTCAATATCGGTATCTGAAGAAAATAGCTGACTTGACAGCATGACGATATTTTTCAAGCGGTCGCAGGAGGATTTGATGAAGGCGATCTGGAGATGCTCATAAGCGAGGTCTTTGAACAAGGGTTCAAGGGGGCCTCGGATCTGTCTTTTGGCAAGGATATGGACAAGAATCAGGTAGCGGATCATGACGATGGAAGTCCAGGCCACAAGGGCATCAAGGGTTTGCCCCTGGCATTTCTCCAATCCGAGCAGTTGCTTGCAGTCACGGAAATACACTTCAATAGCCCACCTGCGGGAATAGTAATCGAGAATTTCCGGTATCTCCATTTCGGGCTCTGTGCATAAGAATGCACGCCACTGTTTCTTTGACCATCTCACAAAAACGATTGCGACATCCTGTGAACGAGGAAGAGAAACCGTGATCTTGGTTGCCCTGACCTGCCATGAATCAATGCAGCGGAGCTCATGCCGGGCTACCTCGTGCCACAATTGAGACAGGGTGAGTTGCCTGCCTTTGTACAGATAACGTTCGCGGGATCTCTTCAACCGGCAGATGACCCCATAGCCGATATCGAGGATCTGTGCGATGATGGTGTCATAGGCAAACCAGCTGTCGAAAAGGACAAACCGAGCATCAATGCCTGTCTGCCAGCAGCTTTAAGCATATGGATCAGCATATTGGTTTTCTTCTCAAAGGCCTCTCTACGCCTTTTCCATCCATTGCTGCGCCGGTCCATCTTTTTGGAGTTCCCGTTTGGCCTTCTCTTGGATGTATGGAAGCTGACATCGACAGGATAGAAATCCATTCCGTTGTGGTAGCCAACCTGAAGCATCTGATACCCGAGATGGGAACGTTTGGTCGTATGATCGAAGTGGTAGCTCACCAGCTCCATTTCTTTACCCGTCTTATGAAGAAGGGTATCATCGGCGATAAGCACCTTCTGTGCAAACTCAGCCGTATCAAGCCTGGCAAGCATTCGAGAGACTATCAGAGTCACCAGCTTTCGCCAGTTGAAATACTCACAATTGAGGAATCGATAGTAGGTGTCATTCCTGGCTTCGAGCAAACGAGTGAAGTACTTTCCTGACCATAAAGCTGTGAGCGATTCCTTGATCATGGGCAACAGAATCAGCACAAAGAGCAGTGTGCTCGGGGCAAATCCCTTCTCTTTACTTATCCCTGCTCGATGCAGTAGCGTCTTGATTCCTACTTCGCTCCATGATTTCTCAACCTCTGATTCCAGACATAAACGCTTGTGCTGAATTTCCTTTTGAAGAGAAAGTGAAAATGCGATATCCTTCTTCACGGCAGCTCCTTTGTTTAGTGATCCTGGTTGCTTAGCAGAGTCAAGATTACTAAATCCGGAGCTGCTTTTCTACCTTTAAATGAATATTTTCATACCCTTGAATGCTATTTGATGGTGTTCGGTTATGTGCGAAACTTCAGATTATTTATACTGAATGCAGTTCTTGCGTTTTGAAACTGCTACATAATCCGGGGAGGATCGTATGAAACTCAAGTATCATGTACCGCTGGTAGGATTCCTGGTTCCCACGTTTGCCATTTCAACACTGATGTTTGTCTACGGGGAGTGTCCTCCAATAGACCAGCTG